>Ga0194119_10001129_pt1 | contig 49694 bp, 69 predicted proteins | sample TA2MahC100mmetaG_FD_148620 | JGI IMG/M metagenome (GOLD analysis project Ga0194119, IMG submission 148620) | Freshwater microbial communities from Lake Tanganyika, Tanzania - TA2015018 Mahale Deep Cast 100m | ecosystem: Environmental > Aquatic > Freshwater > Lake | place: Tanzania: Lake... | reverse complement strand
CTCATATGGGAATCAATATAACACCTTCCTATCCATTAGATGTAAGCGGAAATGCACGTATAATTAGTGGTTATGGAATTTCTTCAACTCCAACATTTACTCTATCTGACTCTAGCAGTTCTAATAATACACTATTTCTACCAAATGCAGGAGCAGGAAATTATAATCCAATAACTCAATCTGGTGATCAAGTGATAGTGGCATCTGGAACGCCCAATACAGAGGTATTAACATTAACAACTCATGATTCAACCAATTCCGGATTAAGAATAACAAAAAATACAGTCACATTAGGTACAGGTGGAAGTTCACCTACTCCTTCTCTTTATTTTCAATGTGATTCTTCTAACAATCAAAATGTTATTAATGGAAATACATCTTTGTCTGGATTGTTAACAGTTAATGATCTTTTGATTCAAGAAGTTCAAGACTCCTCTTATAATATTGGATATATTCGATCGAATCAAAGTAGTAGTAGTAGCACATCAGGAAGTTTATATCTGGGTTATGGACAAACAAATAAAATATATATAAGTCCTCAAGGATTATCCGTATCTGGCACAGGCACAAATGGCGGTCAGAGTTCGTTTAACGTTGATACAGGTGGTAATACTATCATAACCACTAATAATAGTGGAAGTAATACTATTTATTTTCAAACTAGTAATAGTAATAATGCGATGGTTATCAATCCAAATGGTAATATAAATATTACCAATGATGGTATTATTAACGGACTTACTATTGGAAAAGGCGGAGGAAATATATCTACAAGTACTGTATTTGGTTATCAAGCTCTATATAATAATAGTTCATCAACAAGTTTAAGTTATAATACTGCAATAGGTTATCAAAGTCTATATTCAAACACTATAGGAACTGAAAATACTGCAATAGGTTACTATGCATTATATTATAATAGTGGATCTAATGCAATTTCAAATACTGCAATAGGTTCGTATAGTTTGTATAATATTAAAGATGCTTCTTTCAACACTGCAATAGGCAGAGGATCAGGACAATTTGACATAAGTGGTAATCACAATACATATTTAGGTTCAACTACCGGTCAACTTTCAACTGATAAAACATTATATTCTAATTCTACGGCGATTGGTGCAAGTGCTGTAATAACGTCATCAAACCAAATAGTTTTGGGTGGTAATCCAACAGGCACATATCCCAATGTGTTAGCATATGGAAGTGTTACAGCCTCATCTTTCCAAGCATCGTCCGATTATCGTCTTAAAACCAATATTTCCACTATAAATCCGTCTTATACCATCGATCATTTACATCCAGTAGAATATGAGATGAATCATAGACACGAGATGGGATTTCTTGCCCACGAACTTCAAGAACACTTTCCCTTTTTAGTGGATGGAGAGAAAGACGGCGAGAAAATGCAATCCATCAATTACATTGGTCTCATTTCTCTCCTCGTCAAAGAAGTACAAACCCTTAAATCTGAATTATCGATTCTGAAACATTCCTATCCGGTGCCAAATGTGAAGATTTAAAAAATTGATTCTTAAAAACAAGACAATAGTTAAATAAAATAGAAAGAATAGAAGACATATTGTAATAGATACTATTATGTGTTTTTGCCATTCATAAGAAAATTGAATTGTAATAATAACATAATAAAAAGATCATAATAGATAGAAGTATGGTTCCAGTATTATCTTTACGTAATCCTCATTTACGCGACTCCAATATTCAATTCTTTGAAGAAGGACATAAATATTTCATTTCAACCGATCCAGATACTGCTTATACATCTGTGACAACATGGGTTCATAAACATTTCCCTGAATTCAAGGCAGACGAGATTATCGAAAAAATGATGAAAGGGAGAAATTGGAAAGTGGGACATAAATATTGGGGAATGACTCCTGAACAAATTAAAGCATTATGGGAAAAAAACCGAAACGATGTTGCCGATAAAGGAACTGAATTGCATTCCCAAATTGAGCATTTTCATAACGATAAACGATTTCAGTTTGAGTATACCAATAAAGAATTACTGGAAATATATCTCGCGGATAAAGGTAATGATTTGGATAAAACGCCGCTCGAATGGCAATATTTCATTCGATTTATTCAAGACCATCCACATTTAAAACCATATCGAACGGAATGGATGATTTATGATGATACGGTTAAAATTGCAGGATCTATTGATATGGTATATGAAAACCCAGATGGAACTTTATCGATTTATGACTGGAAGCGATCCAAGAAAATCAATAAAATGAATGATTATAATCAATTTGCGATTCATCCAATCATTTGTCATTTTCCAGATTCAAATTATTGGCATTATGCATTGCAATTGAATACCTATAAATATATTTTAGAAACAAAATATAATAAACCAATCAAGGATTTATTCTTGGTTCGATTACATCCAGACGCAGAAGAAAAGACTTATGAATTGATTCAACTTCCAGATTTGAAAAACGAAGTTATTGATTTATTATTTAGTTAAAAATAAGCATAAATTATGATATAAAAACAATACATTTATAGTATATAATGAATACTGTTGAAACGTGTATTTTTTTTATTTGGGTCCTTCCTTATCTGTATTCACACTATACAAGATCACCTACAGTTAGACAATTAGTGCATTACCATTTCGATCCTATAAAGCATATTTTATATGAAACCTATTTATTCATTCATAAAATGATAATTCGATATAATGAAATAGTCTATCCAGATTTTTGGGAACAGGATGATGATACAGAGATTGATGAAAAAGAACCTATTCAAAAGAAAGTGGTGAAATATGAAGATAAATATTTGGATTGTGTTCGAACATTAAATAAACAATGGCAATTTACAGAAGAGGAATTGAACGAAAAAGCAGTTCTTGTACAAGAGTTTTATGATCGGTCCATCGATGCAATTCAACAAGAGATCGAGGAACAACATCGAAATATCCAGAAATACGAACAAGAAATAAAAGATGATACCGAAGTTTCTCATTTTGTGGAAACATATAACGAAGAGGGCGATACATTGATTGAAGAAATCAATATGGAGGAGAGAAATGCATATCGAAGGGAACAAATCCAAGAATATAATAAAACCATTAGTCAATTACAAGATCAACTGAAGAATTTGGATGATTTAAAAGGAATCTGGGAAAAGGCCATGAATGAAGCAGAGCAACATTTGATTCAAAATCGACTCCATAAGTTATCCAACAATTTTGTCATAGAAAATACGCCGCAAGGAAATGTTCTTATGCATTATAATAAACAAAAAGAATCGTTCACGTATTACTCGGATTTGACGATTCCGTACCGATATTTAGAAGTGGTGGCCAGAAAATATGTGAAAATGTTTGATTGTAGACCGTTGTTTATTGATATGGAGGAAGAATTGAAATTGGTGGAAGAAAAATGGACGAAAGAGTATGAAAGGAAGAAAGAAAAGGAATTGAAAGAAAAGGCATTGAAAGAAAAAGAAAAGGAATTGAAGGATCAAGAACAAGAATCCAAGGATAAAGAAAAAGAATCCAAGAAAAATGTGTTTGCGAAATTCAAGAGTTATAATAAAGATGCAGGTGGAGGCGGATCAAAGATCAATATGGCGGCACCGCCCAAAAATAGTATTCCAACAAAACAGGCGGAGACAAAGGAAAATGAAAAAATCCTCTTAAAAGAAAAGGCAAATCGATACACCTATGAAGGTAAAATGGTCAATTTTCCTTTTTTGCAAAAGATTGAGAGAAAGGTATTCAATAAAAAACTTGCCATGACTTTTGCCGAGTTTAAAAAGATGCAAGAATCTGCCAAAAAGAATGAAGAATAATTAAATATAATAACAATAATAAATGATTAAGTATAATAAGAATTTAAACTTCTTATTATATTCTAATATTATATACATATGTCCAAATTTACCAGACGCATTCATAAATATAAAAGGAATAAAAGTAATAAAAGAGGGGGATCCATCCAACCTTTTGAGGAGAGAAAAGGTATCCTTGATATCGCCTCCGATAAACTCGGTGCCGCAACCTCCGCTCTTGCTAATAAAGTGGAAGAAATAGGTCTTAATTCATTAGGTTTAGAAAAGAAGGGAATGAGTGATGAAAATATAAATGAAAATATAAATAATATAACAAATACTGGCACTAATATAGCATCAGGTATTTCGAATAAAATGAATGAAACATCCGCAAATATGGTGGATGGAATAAATGAAGTCTTGGCGAGCGATGAAGTGAATCATAGTGTCCAAGAAGCGGCCCAAACCACGGCACAAATAAGCGGTCAATTGGCAAAACATTTTAATGATGCGATGAATGATCCGGAAGTGAAAGAACAGTTGGAAGAGGCGATAGAACATGCCGGCGAATTAGGAGATGTGATTGTCAAGTCATCGGAAGAACCATTGAAAGAAGCAGTTAAAATAGGAGTGGAAGCAGGAACCGATGCATTGGGTGCGGCAAGTGCAGGTATAATCAAGGTGGGAACTGATATGATGGCGGCAGTTCCAGGATTAGGTGCAGTCATTGAAGTGGGGAAAATGTTGAATGATGGTTCAAAAGCGGTAAGTGCAGTTACAGAGGCGAGTTCGAAAGCCATATCAACTGCATCGGATGCGTTCAGTATTACCAGTGAAAATGTGAAAAAGGGGTTAAAAGAATTGGAAGAACAAAAGAAACAATCACAGCAAATAATGAATCGAACGAATCGATCTATCAATCATTTTTTAACAGATAGAGAGAAAGAACAAGATAAAAAACAAGACAAAGAACAAGAACAAGGACTAAAAAAAGAACCAGAAAATAATAATAGAATGATGGGTGGAAGTCGTAAAACCAAAAGACGTCTCTTTCAGAAAAAACTAAAACCCAAAACGAAAAGCGTGAGATTTGCTATTTAGAAGATTTCCACTCTTTGAAACCATTACTATAAGGAATATTAAATGAGGAACCTAAATGATGGAATGCAATCAAATAAGCATTTCTCTCTAATTCGGAGAGAGAATGAAGATAATCAAATATATCTTGTTGTAATTCCTTGGGATAGCGTTGAACATACATGGAAATGGGTAATTGAAGTGGTTGGAAGTCGATTTTGTCGTCCATAGTATATAGTAAGGTGACGTCTTTATTTCTTTATTTTGGTTGTTTATTTTGGATCAATTTTTATGGGAAAGAGAATTTCGTTATATTAGGGAACAAATAACGGTTTAATAGTATATGAACATATTGGTTTTATGTATATTCGATAACACAGAGAGAAATATTCAATTATTAGATATTCATAGACGAAATCAACAAACCATCCATAATATCGAATTGGTTTATATTATGTTTGACGAATCTCTAGATGAAGAATATAAACTGGTTGATGATATGCTACTAATTCAAGGAAAGGAACATTATATGAACATATTAGATAAAACTATTCAATCGTTGGAATATTTCATAAACAGATTAGGTAAACAATATGATTTTATGGTAAGAACAAATATATCAACTGCATTTAATTATCGATTATTAAATGAGTATTTAATGAATATACCAAAACAACATATCTATATTGGAGGGGTATTTTTCAAACTGACATGGATTGACGAAAAATTTAATATAACTGAAAAAACTAAACAACAATATAACTTGGATGGATTATGTTTTTTTCAAGGAACATGTATAATCTTATCGAGGGATGTATATACCTATTTATTGCAAAATAAACATAAATTAGTATATGAAATAATTGATGACGTTGCGATCGGTTTGTTTATACGAACCTATTTACCAAAAGCATATTTAATATTTACTGATAGACCAACATTTATATCCATCGATTATCATAATAAATATTATAATGTGGATAGTGTTCTGTTCAGACATAAAACATTGAATGATGTCACTGATATTGAATACATGAAAAAAACGTATAAAGTGATCAATGCGTTTTCATATATATGATAAAAAACCATTTACACCCTTGAAGATTTAAAATAGCACCTTGAAGGTTGGACATAATCAAGTCCATGTAAATTTTGGGTAGGCTTACTAAATGTAAGGGTTGATTAAACCGATTTCTTCTTCCAGAATGATACTGGTAAATCCCTGAAATGTCCAAATGAGAATACACCCAAGGACATATAAATATATGTAGTGTCTTTAAGTTATTTTTTCTAAAATACTTTAAGGGTGCGATTTTAAATCTTCAAGGGTGTAAATGTTTTATTATATGTTTAACAAATGAGTAATAATTGTCCTCTCGTTCTTTCGTATGAGACAGATCCAATAAATGTTCATTCTTCCATGTTCATTCATTCTCTCGAAAAATATGGATGGGATTATAAAATGGTCGGTCAAAATACAGTTTGGAAAGGATTTCAAGATAGAATTATAGGTTATTATAATGAATTGACTTTATTGCCAGATGATAAAATCGTTATATTATCAGATGCGAGAGATGTCTTTTGTTTACGAAAACCCACCTTTTTCATTGATAAAATATCGAGTATTATAGATAAGCAAATTATCATTAGTGCAGAAATGTTTTTACGAGGACATATGAATTGGTCGCCTCAACAAATAAATAACGTGATATCGAAAGATCCCACTTATTTTTATCAGGGAATACCATTAGATCATTATTGGTCGTATTATAATATTCAAAATATACCAAACCGAAAATATGTAAATGCTGGTTTAATAATAGGTAAAGCGAGTTATTTAAAAAAGGCATTACAATGGATTATGGATCATTCAATAAAAGATGACCAATTGGGATTTAGTATGTATGCAAATACATTTCCTGAACTGGTCTATTTGGATTATGATGCTAAATATGTACATTCTTCTGTTGGTTTTGTAAGTGGGGGTTTTTATAATTATTCTATTCAATTAACTGATGCGCCTTCATTTGTCGAATTGCTAGGGATGTCCAGTTATTTTTTGCATATTCCAGGAATTGAAGGATCCAAAGGACAGAAACAAATATATTCCATGATTTATTCATTATTTAAGTCGAATATGCTTGAAAATATGTTTGAATTGTACAATTTGAAAGGAGATAAAACGGAAAATATATTTATAACAAATGATACTGTTTGAATTGGCGTCTTTAAATGGTTTTTTATAATATATATGAAAACAACTTAAAGAACAAAGAAATGTTTTGATTTTCTCTCCAAAAGGGAAAACAAAAGTTAAAAATTTTTGAAAAATGGACAAAAATAAATGTCCAAAAATGACTCAACAAAAAACTCCTTACTGAGAAAAAATAATGGTTGGAAAAAATATAGTTATCGTCATAAATGAATGGATAATTATTTGTTCTATTTATGATAATTTTCGAAAAAAAACTTAAATAATTTATATTAGATATTTATATGGAGACATTAGGAGACACTTTAAGGGCAAAAAAGGGCACTAATAAATATGTATGTATTGAATGTGACTTTACATGCTGTAAAAAATATAGTTGGGAGAGACATTTAAATACTGCAAAACATAAAATGATGACATTAGGAGACAATTTAAGTGCATTTGAGGGCAAAAAAGGGCAATTTAACAATTATAAGTGTGATTATTGTAATAAAACTTATCAATATAGACAGTGTTTATGGAGACATAAACAATTATGTAAAGAATATGTTAATAATAGTAATAATAGTAATAATAATAATTATATTAATAGTAATAATAGTAATAATAATTATATTAATAATAATAATAATTATAATAATAATACACAATTAGTTGAATTGTTAATAAAAGAGAATAAAGAAATAAAAGAACTTATTTTAGAAATAGTAAAAAATGGAACTAATATAACAACAAATCATAATCATACTAATTCACATAATAAAGCGTTTAATTTACAATTTTTCTTGAATGAGACTTGTAAAAATGCAATGAATATCACAGAATTTGTTGATTCAATAAAATTGCAATTATCAGATTTTATAAGTGTTGGTGAACTTGGATTTGTTGAAGGTATTTCCAAAATAATTGTTAATAATTTAAATTTATTAGATGAAACGACCAGACCAATTCATTGCACCGATCAAAAAAGAGAAACATATTATATAAAAGATGATAATATTTGGCAAAAAGAAGATGAGCATAAAAAAAAATTGCATAAATTGGTTAAAAGTGTTGCATATAAAAATGAACTTCTTATGAAAACATATAAAGAAACATATCCTGATTATAATAATCCTGAATCAAAACGATCCAATATTTATAGCAATACAGTAATTGAAGCAATGAATTCAGAAGAAAATAGCAGAGAGAAAATCATTAAACAAATTTCGAAACATATTATTATTTCATCAAAAAAGAATTAATTTTTTATCTTTTTTTAGTAACGTCGGTTTTTGCCTAGAATAAAAAAAAATTGAAATACTTTTTTCCATGGACAGAAAAGACAACTCATTTAATACCAACTTTGAAACTTTGCTTTAACTTTGAAAATGTTGCCAATGACCATGAACGAAAACATCAGTTTATATATTCCTCATGTATTTACTTGCTTCGATAAGGAATATGTTGCAAATGCATTTAAACATATCGGTGAAGTTACAACTGTTGATTTTGTCACCAAACAACATGCCAATGGAAGACAATACAATTCAGTCTATGTTCACTTTTATCAATGGTACTCCACTAAGGTTGCATGCGACTTTTATGAAAAAGTGATGGATGAATCTACTCAAGCACGCTTATATCACGATAATGTTTGGTATTGGATTGTATTACCAAATCATGCCAAGAAGCATATTCCAGGAGAGCGTAAGCAGACCTTAAACCTTGGAAATTTGTCATCCATCTCAACTAAATCTGTTGAAATGGAAGAAAAAGAAATAGAAGAAAAAATGGAAGAAAAAAGTATAAAAGTAAAAGTAAATGATGACAATGTTGATGATATCATGGAATTTGAAGAGACTGTCCATAAAGAGATGGATGACTTGGAAACATTTATTCAAAATGAAGATTCCCATCTTATTTATATTGACGGAAGATATGTTCAACAATTAGAGAGAGACAATCTGAATATGTCCGAACAAATGATGGAAATGTCCAAACAAATTGAACTTCTCAAGTCGCAAATAGAATCTTTAAATAATAAATAAATAAAATAAATAAATAAAAATAAAAACAAATTATTGTGTAGATTAGCAAGTATATATTTTGTAATAGTTTAATTTCATATTTTTCATATTTTTTCCAAATATTTTTCATAAAAAGTATTTCAGAAAAAAAATTGAAATGGATTTTCATCTATCCAAAAAGAACAAATACTTATATAAACCCAAGCAACCTTCCAAAATGAACGCAATCACAACTGAAAATAACACTATTTCCATGTATGTTCCACGTGTTAGATTATACGTGACGGAAAAGGCATTATCCAATTTGATTCATTATTATAATATTGGAACAGTGCATTCCATTGATTTCATTCCCTTGAATAAAAAAGGCGGATTTCATGAAACCTTTGAAGGCGAATTCAAGGCGGCATTTGTTCATGTATTGACCAATACTATTCCAACAGAAGCAATCCAACAATTCTGGCAAAAATTGGATGAGCATAAAGTGCATAGAATCCCATTGAACAATGATGACTATATTTTGTGTTTGAAGGCAGACCATCCAGTGAAAAGAACGACCATGAACATTCACCAGATTGCAGAAAGCGGAAGATATTTGGAAGATTTGATTTCCAGTCAATCTGAACAATTACATAAACAATCCAAGGAATTATATAGTTTAAAGAAATCTCTTGAAGACCAAGAGAGAGAAATCGAGGGTTTGAAAAATGTGGTCTACCAACTTGTTGGAGGATTATTTTGTCAACAAAAACAATGTGAAACTATGAATTTGCATTTAAAGCATTTGGGATATCCAAACCAATATTTTGATAACAAAAAGGATACTCATAGATTTGATTCTTGGCCAACTACTCGCCAAGGAGATGAAAATGCAAAAAGAATTGAAGTATTGGAAGGTATTATCCATAAAATGTTTGACTTCAAGAAGTCATGTTATGAGTCAGATGATGAATTTACATTAGAATCAGAACCAAAATCAGAACCAGACCCAGAACCAATGGAACATAAAGATGATGATTCTGATTCTGATCGCTCAGAGAGAATGAAGAATAGTTATGATCTTTGTGGAAATGCTTAAACAAAAACTTTCAATAAATATAAAAAGAAATATTGTGTAGTTAATTTAGTTTAGTATAGTGTAATTAATTAATATATAAAGTTTTTTTATTGGGTGCCAAATGTGAATATTATATTTCATATTTCTTTAACTCCAAGTTATAGAGTCAGGTGGAGGATAATCACCGTCACGATATTGTTTGATTGTTACAACATGTTTATTATTGTGTTTATTACAAACAGTCCATGTTTCAATAGATGAATCATTGCCCATTAAACCGTCTCCTTTAATAATTTCAATAGAATAAGTTCCATGAAAATTATTAGGAATTTTAAAAAAATTTTTTCCATTCACTCGTGTTATACTTGAAAATCCTTTTTTATTCAATAGTTTTCTATCTGCATTTGTTTCAGGAATTTTGATAAAAGTGGTGGATGTAGTAATCATATATTACGGCATATCATCAATTCTTTAAATTTGAATTCAGATATATAATAATTAAATAAGTTTTTTATATAAGTTTATTAATTTACATTTTTCTTGATTTATGTTTCAAGTTGTTGTATTTTTTTTTATAGAATTTTCTTGATCGTTTTAATGTTTTTTTGTGTTTTCTATGTTTAATGTATTTTTTAGTGTGTCTTTTTTTACCTCCTCTTTCTGTTATTCTGAATGGTCCAAAATCTTTATTACCTTCATCATCTTCATCAATAATTGGTTTTTTTATATTATCTCTTAATTTCGCAGAAACTTTACCAGTTACGTATACTATTCTTGATAATAAATAGGAAGCACAAGGAACTCCAATTTTTACAGCCAAACTGATATTGCCCACAATTTGATTAGTTTTGGTGCGCATTTCTATAAACAAACTTTCGCGAATTGCATCTATCTGTGCTCTTAATAAATTGGTTTCAATTCTGGTTCTTTCATTAACACACTCGATCGATGCGGTTGGTGCTGAAGCAACATTAAAAATAGAACTTACCATACCAAACATAGTATTACTTTTTGTTTCTTGTGCAAGACACGATGCAGTAACTCTTTTACTAACATGTTTAAATGAATTTTCTAATCCAACAAGAATAATTTGTTGGATATTAGCAATCTGATTATCTACAATATTACACCCTAATGTAGTAAACACTTGATAAAAAAATTGCAAATAAGTAAGTTGTGTTTTGTTTAATCTACGAACTTCTTCTTTTGCGTTATTAAATTGCTCCATAACTTCTGACCCAACACCTTCAGGACTATAACCTGTTAATCCTTGTGTAATTTGTGAAAGATTTTCATAAGCTAAATAAAGTAAAAAAACAGATACAAAAAACCCAAGTAAGGCTGTAAAATCCATTAAAGTATTAAAAGTTGGATTTGGATTAAAATAAGGCACTACATCATCAGCATCATCTCCTCCAGATTGATTTAGATTGTTAACATAAAGTTTTTTAATAAATGTTTTAAATCCTTCCTTATTAAACTCAATGTTATTATTTTTTGATAACTCTTCTAATTTATCAGCAACATTATTTAATAAAGTCTCCTCCTGATTATTTAACGTAGTGACAATATTTTTATTGTAATGTTGTAACAATAAACTACAAAGTTGATTTATATCATTTTTATTTTGCATAGACATAAAACACATTTCTCTTAACATTATATAATAATGATAGAGTAAAATATTTTTTTTCACAATATATAATTTATTGAATTGCATGTTTTTTATTGACAGATATGTATATAATGTATCATTTCATCAATAATATGAGTCATCCAACTTCTCTCAAAAGAGGAAATCCACCTCCTCCAGAATTTCAGGCAAAAACTGTTTCATTGTTCAGTCAACCTTATTTGGATACTTATAACCAATGCTATAAAAATATAGTGGTCGTCAATATGAAACCGCAAGGTCCCTTGGGAGAATTGGTTCGATTTGTCAAGTTTCCTCCATTAAGCGAATTTAAGCAACCAGGACCATGTAATCCAATGAAACAATGTGGGTATGCATTAATTTCTCTCGGAGCATGCGATTCAGGATGTGGTAAGTTTGGAAGTGATTTGATGGTGGTGGATGAAATTCCCACATTGATATCTTATTTAGTGAGTAGTGGATATACAGTGGATACAAGTATTACAAAAATGTTTAATCAAAGCGAAATACGATTTGATACTAATATGGGAAATAAATTAATATGTTTTGTTACATATCAACATTAAAAATAAAAACAAAAACAAAAATAAAAACAAAAATAAAAACAAAAACAAAAATAAAAACAAAAATAAAAATAAAAATAAAAATAAAAACAAAAATATATAAAAAAACTATTTTAATTTATTACAATTTACACAACATAATAAGCAAATACACTAACATATACAATATATGTTTTACCTTCAATTTCAAATACTTTATTTGTGTCATATTTAGAACCATAGACAATATGGATGATTTCATTCAATGAATAATCTTTGGAACTTGTGAAATATAAATGAAAGGTTTGATTACCATGATATTCCAATTTACATTGTGTATCATTATTTGGATAAGGAACAAAATAGGAAAGGATCTTTTCGTCGCATAAATATGGATATACTATTTCTTCATCTTTTTCTATTTCAAGGACCACCTGATTATAATCACGATATTGATCTGCTGGAAATAATGCCACGTTAAATTGAACTTCGTACTGCATGATGATAGTTTATAACAATCCTTTATTATTTAATTTTTAATATTATAAAAAGTATTTCAATTTTTATTTTATCATCTGGTTCGAAGTTCATGAATAAATAATATAGATTTATGATAGGGTTATGTATAGGTTTATAATAATAAATAATGAAAACATAATAAAAAGATTTTCTGATATATGTGTATAAGATGATGAAACTTATCTTACTGGCATGTTCTTTTTTATCTGTTTTTTCAGCAGATGCAAGATTAAGAAGTAGACGCGTGCTTACTTCCTTTTTAGATGAGACCGACGAATGGAAACAATTTTCCAATTTCCAAGACAGATTTAACAGAAGATATGAATCTTTAGAAGAAACCGAACACCGTTTCCAAATCTTCCGCACAAATCTTCGCACCATTATTCTTCATAACTTGGATCTAACCCAAAATTTTACCATGGGCATTAATCAATTCACCGATTTAACCCCTCAAGAATTTAAAGACCAATATGTTGGTGGTTTGAGATCGGAAGTAGGGTCATATGGTTGTAAGTCTTTTTCTTCTGGTGCTTCTGGTGCGCCTGCCTCTATGGATTGGCGTCAAAAGGGGGCAGTTACATCTGTGAAAGACCAAGGTCAGTGCGGATCTTGCTGGACGTTTTCTTCTACTGGTGCTGTCGAAGGTGCTTGGGCTATTTCTACTGGAAAGTTAGTCGATTTGTCTGAACAAGAATTAGTTGATTGTGCTACTGGTGTCTCTTATGGTTCTCATGGTTGCAATGGCGGACAAATGGAAGGTGCTTTCAAATATATTATCGAGCATGGTCAATGTTCAGACAGTTCTTATCCTTATACTTCTGGCGTGACTAAGACTGGAGGTTCTTGTCAAAAATGCTCTGCTGTTGCTCATATTTCATCCTGCTCTGATGTTAAACCAAATGACCAAATTTCATTGATGGCGGCCGTTGCTCAGCAACCAGTCGCTATTGCTATTTCAGCGGATACAAGATTATTTCAATCTTATTCTGGTGGCGTTATTACATCGCCATCCTGTTATACCAGTTTGGACCACGGTGTTTTGATTGTTGGTTATGGAACTGAAAATGGTCAGGATTACTGGTTAGTGAAAAATTCATGGAGTTCAAGTTGGGGTGATAAAGGTTATGTAAAAATTGCAAAGTCATCATCTACTAATGACCCAGGAGTCTGCGGAATCGCCATGGATCCAAGCTTTCCTAGTGTATAAATAATATTATAATAAATAATATAAATATAAATTTATAATATTATAAATGAAGGGAACATATAATTATGACAATTTAATGACTTATTGTAAAGAAAAAGAAATCAATCTTTTAATTGATTACTCTGATAAAAAAGTTACACGTGATACTATTATAACTGGAACATGTAAAAATTGTGCCAATGAATTTAATAAAACTTTTAGGCAATTAAAAAATAGTGAAAACTATTGTAATATTTGCACAAAGATTAATCAAAAATATAAATTAGAAAATACTTGTTTAAAAAAATATGGTGTAAAATCTGTTTTTCAATCAAAAACAATAAGAGACAATATGACAAATAGTATAATTAAAAAATATGGTGTTGATAATGTGTCAAAATTAAAATTAATTCAATTGAAAAAAGAAAGCACTTGTATGAAAAATCATGGAGTAAAAGTATCATTTCAATCATCTGAAATTAAAGAACAAATAAAAAACACATTTATAACAAATTATGGGGTTGATAATCCATTAAAATCTATTATTATTAAAAATCAAATTAAAAAAACAAATTTAGAAAAATATGGTTATGAAAATCCACAGCAATCCGAATTCATAAAAAATAAGACTAGAAAAACATGTCTTGAAAAATTTGGCGTTGATAATATTTTGAAACTTGAAAGTATAATTAACAAAAGAAAACAAATATGTATAGAAAAATATGGCAATGAAATACCATTAAAAACCGATCTTGGAAAACAAATTATGAGACAAACATGCTTAGAAAAATATGGAGTTGAATATCCAAATCAAGTTCCAGAAATAGCAGAAAAAACAGCAAAAAATAGTTACAGAAAGAAAATATATATTCTTCCATCAGGTAAAGAACTTATTTGTCAAGGTTATGAACCATTTGCATTAGACAAACTGGTAAAAGAAGAAAACATATTAGAAGAAGATATTGTAACTGGTTGTAAAAATGTTCCGACAATTTGGTATAATGATAAACAAAATAAAAAACATCGTCATTATGTGGATATTTATATTCCGAGTCAAAATCGGTGTATAGAGGTAAAGTCTACATGGACAGCAGAAAAAAAGAAAGATAATATTTACTTAAAACAAAATGCCGCAAAAGAATTGGGTTATCAGTATGAAATATGGATATTTAATAAAAAGAAAAAACTGGTTGAAGTTAAAACATAGACAATCGCAATTACACCCTTGAAGATTTAAAACCGCACCCTTAAAGTATTTTAGAAAAAAATAACTTAAAGACAATACATATATTTATATGTCCTTGGGTGTATTCTCATTTGGACATTTCAGGGATTTACCAGTATCATTCTGGAGGAAGAAATCGGTTTAATCAACCCTTACATTTAGTAAGCCTATCCAAAATTTACACGGAATTGATTATGTCCAGCCTTCAAGGTGCCATTTTAAATCTTCAAGGGTGTAAATAAAAATAAATATATAAACCACTTAAAGTTATTATTTGATTTCACATTATAATAAAATGAAAAATCAAAATTCAGATAAAGAAATGGCAGAATTATTTTATAATATGTATATGGGATGTATAACATTTAAACAACAAAAAAAACATTCATATATATATTGTGATGAATATTACAATAAATTCAAATATTTTACCAACAAATATATTGATGAGCAAGAAACAAAATAAAATTGAATAGTGAAAAGGTTATTACGCAAACAATATAAAAAAAAAGCATTTCAATTTTTGTTGTTTCTATGTTTTCTGGATCGTCTAGATCTTCTGGTTCTTTTTTTATTAGTATTTTGAAGCCATAACCAATGATTATAATTTTTACGGATCTTTTTTCTTCCTCCAACCACTTCTTCTTCAGGTTCAGTTGGAAAAGTGGTGACATTATTATGACTTGATATATTATTGATCACATTGCTTAAATTGTTTAATTGTTCGGTTGCTTTTACAATCACATTGGAAAGTCTATCTTGGACATTTTCAGTGATTGAATTCGTGTTTTTCCAATGTTTTAGTTCGTCGTCTAACATATCATTCAGTCCATATAGTTGACTCATTATACTATAACTTGATATAATAATTCTTTCAATAAATATTGTTATTCATAAAAATTTAAAAGCATTTCAATGATTTTAAAATATATGCCTTCCTTTACAGAAATGATAGATGCCTATTTATGGAATTATGAAAGTTTTGAACAAGGAAAAGTCAGTTTTGATTGCGACTATGGCGAATTGACCTTTATAAAAGACAGAGATGATACTATTGTGTTATATGCCATCTTTGTATATCCAGAACATAGAGAGAAAGGAAAATGTCGAGATGCAATCACTTATATAATTGAAAGGGCGCATACACGATTTACCTATCTATCCATTCAGTCAGTTCTCTCCAAAATACTATATGAATATTTATTACGATATTCGTATCAAGGAAATAATTTTATATTAACGAAGGATGGGTTTATCATGAACATGAAACAATTAAATAAATGCAAATAAAAATGAATTCTCTCATTATGCATTCCTTTTTTTAAATGTCCAAAGGTGTAATAAAATTGAGATTCTTTTTCTCTCTGTTATCTCAGCAAAAGAAAAAGAATAAAATGACATTGCCATCAGATATTACCAATATAATTTTAGATTATTATTCTCAATTGAGAGATATGAAATGGCGTCCTTTTATCGATCCAAGTTCAGGAAAACTATCATGGAAAGTGAATCAATATTCGACACAATACGATAACATTCATAAATTGTTAAAACATAAAAAAGATCATTTACGTAAAATAATCAATATAGATGTTAATATGATATTCGGTCATGAAGAAATAGATATGTATAATGTATCAGGGACTTGTACATGTTTATCCACAAAATATGTAGTAACGAAAAATAAATTAATTTTCCCACTATCTTATTTTTATATCGAATATGAGTATGATAATAGTCGATATACAACATTTTGTTCCACTATTCGGAGTTTAGAATATTATAGATATTATGATGTGTATCAAGATAATTATCTATTGTGCACTTTGAATGAACTATATAAAATAGATAATTCAAGTTATACCTTATATTTGGAAAAATATTAATGCGTGTCGGTGCCAAATGTGAAGATTCATATTTAGAGGAATTCCTTTATTGATTCAATGTTTTCTTCTATGTTTTCTCCTTTTTCTCGTTCCACCAAAATGGGGAGTGACTTGTTGGTATGCAGTCATACCAGTTGGGGTCAATTTATTATCACCACTTGCATAATACATTCCGCCAGCAATTAAGGAAATTAATGCGCCACCAATCAATCCCATGGCAATATATCCTGTTGTATTACTCATATATATACATACAATAATATTTTATCCGGTGCCAAATGTGAAGATTGGGAAAAAAATTGAATATAAAAGGATTTGAAAATGGAATGCATTATAATGATAATATTATTGAAAAATGGAAGGTGTGCTGTTAATGTTTAGTATTATTGCACCCATCGCATCTATGATTGGATGCTATCAATGTTTCAATCATGGAAGATTACCATGTGTTGAAACCCATCATATTGATAATCTGAATAGAGTCTTACCCAACGAATAATATGAAGAAGAAAGGAAAAGAAAAAAGAAATAAGATACTGTCTTTAAGTAGTTTTCATATATATTTTGGCGGTCTTTAAGTAGTTTTTATATATATTATTTTACAGTTTTCAATCTTTAAAATTCAAATTCATATTCAATATACGACTTCATATCCACTTTCATTCTGGTAAACATATTGGATCTGACTTTACTTAATACTAGGTCTTGACCAAAATCAACATCCATCAACTTTCCGGTCGTCTTATCACATGACAAAGATAATTTCTCGTCTTCGTCAATCATCGATCTATGTTCTTTTTTCCATTCAAGAAACACGCGATGTAATTTGGCATGAACGCGATTCAAGAACTTGACCAATTTCTCTTTAGTCATTTCCACCCATTTCTCTTCTTCATTCTCGTAAATATAAAACACATTCGATTTTTGAATAAATGCAATAATAGGATATTTATTCTCACATAATTGAGTATAAATATTTCTGGTAAAGATATGATTCAGTGTATCCACAAAAGAACATTTAAATAAATAATCAATATCTTCTTCTTTATGGATAAGAATGGTCTCGATTAATTGGTCATAAACTATTTCAGGAACAATATGTTCATTTAACCATTCAATCGCATTAATCTTCTTCTTCTTTTTACTGACCCATTTACTCAATTCATGGACCTTCTCTTCCAATTGATTATATTTTTGTGCCATTTCAAGCATTATTTGATACATTTTTTTTGGAGAAGGTATTTCTTCCTCTTCCTCCACATACGTTTTCTTCTTGGATTCATGTAATATTTCACAAACTTGAATATGTCTATCCAAATTCGTCTTTTTCATATATGCCCTCCCACAAAATCTACAACATTTGGCAGGTTGTTTAATTTTATTTGGAATATCTGCAGATAAACGAAGCATAAACCATGTATTTTGTTTCTTATTCATCCCATTTTTCGGTTTCAATTTTTGTATATAGTTGTTCTCCGTATATAGATGTTCGTAAATCATTATCTCGAGTCACTTTATTCAAATGTGCCATCATATCAAAATATAATTGAATATTATCATCTTTTAACAATATTTTTATTATAATACTTATATATATGAGTGAAATTGGTATGACATCACTAGTAAATAATGTTCCTTACTATAAACAAGCAGGACTCCCTCCCTTTTATTATAGATATCGAAGTTGTAATCCCAATTTTCCAAATAGAACCCTAACCAGCGTATCTGGATTTTCACCTGCCGATCAATACCAAAAATTAAAAATCATCCAAAACACCGTTCGTGTCGATGGATCTGTCTATGTATCCAATTTAGCACCCCTCCGTTCTTACCAAAAACCCATCAATGACCCTACCAATGGGTTATATGGAGTATGCTGGAATCAAATGAGTGATCGTGCGGTCCCTAGTGTGCAACGAGCGACGGTTCCAACCGGATATCATACTGCGACCAATCGACGTCATACTTCGGTAACATCCAGTAAACCTGGGTCTCAGACACCTGGCGGTAAAGGGTGCGACATTAAACATAATTCGTATGATCGATATTTGAATCGATTGAAAGGAAAGGGACCTTTACGAAGAGGTGTCGTTCCGCCAACATTCGGTGCACCCATCCCATTCAATCCTGCCTTTCCTATATATGGCGGTAAAACGGTCAAAACGAACATCATCGATGGTTGTGATTGTCCTATCAATCCTGAAATCAATCAGGAACAAGATGTGTTACTATATAATAATCCTTCCTATACGGCCTATCCAGTCGCAACCTATGGATTTAGTGTTGGAAGTTTTGTCTATGCGATCCAACACGGAAATACCTTTTATTCAAAAGCAGAAGTGATCGCCGTCGATGTTGATACAGGAGTATACACCATTCAATTTGAGGATGGAACAGTTCAAGAAGTGCGTGATGTCAATACATTATTAGTCTATTATCCGTGTGATTGCACAGAACCCAATGATTCGCTATGTTCTCTTTAACCATTTTTTAATTCTCTCTAACATTTTCATTGAATATGTGAATGTATAATGAAAATTATAATATTTAGATTATTTATAATATGCCTGTGAAAATGAATATGTTAATATCCAATGGAAATTATACACCATCCAGTAATCCTGCTTCGAATTTAGAAATTATGCCTGCACCAAAAGCACCTTCTGCTTTAAACGCCCCTTTTATTGCTCGTGTTCATAACGTAAGACCTGGTTGTGGATCTTGTGGAAGAAAATAAATAAATAATAAATAAACAACAAATTAAATAAAGTATCCTAATATGCAATACAAATAATTCTATTAAATACAATCCCCTTTTCGAATATATTATATATCCAAAAAACGACTTAAAGACAACTATAGTATATAATATGTAATAGTTGGTTCCTTACAGCAAATTCACTTAAAAATGATTTTTTTTAATGATGGAACTTGCATATATCTATTACCAAGGATAAGTTGTCGTTTTGGGAGTGGGGAGAAAAAATAAATGCTTCGATAGCTCAGTTGGTTAGAGCATTACGCTGTTAACGTAAATGTCCTAGGTTCGATTCCTAGTCGGAGCGGAATATTTATTTATAATATAATTATTATTAAAATACTTATATTGTAATATATGAATGAATATATAAAAAAATCACATAAATATTTGTTATATATACATATATGGAGACAATTACAAGTATAATATTAATCCTATATAGTTTTATGGTCTATATTATTGTGGTGGATTCATAATGTTCTTTCATTTTTTTATATTAATTTCGGTCGGTGTATAATATTTAGTTAATATAAGAATGTTATCATCTATGTTATCTGCGACCACTTACACAACGCCTTACCCAACCAATCGATTACATAAGGCAACCAATTTTAAGACTATGTTTGATACGACATTATTACCATATAATCAAACCTACAATGGATGTTCCAGTAATTTTTGTTATACGACCAGTAAAGGAACCTTTATTTATAAACCACATACAGATGTGGGAATGGTAGGGCGTTCCTCTGCAGGATATTTGGCACAACGAAAAAGAATGTGAATAATAATACAATAATACAATAATACAATAATATACAATAATAAATAGAATAAATATAAAAAATAAAGAAATTTAAACAAAACTATGTTTATGAAATATATCCATGAAAATAGTTCGATTAGGAAGCACGGAAACATCCCTATTGTTTTTAACCTTTTTATCCAAACAATACCAGTTAGATGCACCCATCAAAAAACACATTTCTCAATTGATAATGGGTTGTGTCAATTGGTTATATAGCACCTCTGGATATTATGATAAACAAGTCAAAGGAACCCATTTCAATTTCGATGTCACTGCTTTAACCAAACGATATTTCAACTTTATCAAGCATCTCGAAACATCTATCCAGGACTGTGAATGTACCCAATTTTTTGTGCATGAAGGATTTGTCATGAATTTACTGAAAACGTATAAAAACGATTTCATCCAGCATTATCATATAAACAATTTCACTATATTAAACGGAACGGAATTTCAAGATCGAATTCAGTCAATCTTCGATAAAATGAACCATAAAAAGGTATTGGCCATATCCTCATTCGACGGATTGATTCGACAGCAATTTGAAAGTGGAAATCTATATAAAATCTATGAGAACTATCCAACCATAGTCAAGTTGGAAACCATCAAATTTCCGTATTGCTTTCATAACAATGGTCCTCATGAACATTACTTTGAAACATTGGAGTATATATTTGACCAAATCAAACAAATCGATTTTGATGTGGCAATATTAGGATGTGGCGCCTATGGACATATGTTATGTCATAAAATACATACCGAACTACAGAAAGATGCCATTTATGTTGGAGGATCCATACAAACCCTATTTGGAATAATCAGTTCGAGAGAAAAAGAGCATAAGAAAATTCAATATAACGACTATTGGATATCCGAAATTCCAGACGAATATAAACCCACCAATTATACATTAATCGAAAATGGATGTTATTGGTGATGACCTAGGTGTTAAAATAAATTATGCCAATACGGATTGGAATTTCTTGAAGAAAGGTGATTCATGGATAAAGTTACTCCAGTTTTCGGTTAATAATAAGACAAACCCAAACAAATATAATAATAATTTAGTCTCTCCATCTATCATGATTGGTTTCATTACACTTCTTGGATTGAATAAATAAATGAGTAAAATAGACATCATGGTTATAAAGATAAATTCCATTCTCTCTTTCCAAAATTGGATCGTTTGTATTTTCTTGGTATCCTTGGATTTTTTCGCCTTTAAGTACAGACTATAAATCGCTAAAGCAATAAACATGATTTTTACTATAAAGATAATAGTAATATAATAGTTCATATATTATAATACTAAAAATTTTCTTTTGACAAGATAATATATAATGTTACGTAATCTATTGATTGCTCCTTCTCTCCATTCTCTGTTTATTACTGGAATTTTATTATTGACTATTCTTTTCATATGCATAAAGCATTTCCATCAATTCAAACGTCTTGATTTTTATCATAAAGTCGTTGTATTATCGTTAATTTCAATCGCCATAGGTACTCATGGTCTCATTCATCTGGGTGTTGAATATGTGTATGGATTTAACCCTTATAAATGGTTATAAGGAATTTTCAAGAAAATGTTTATGGAAAGTTTTTTAAATTTTCAAAAATGGACAAAAATAAATGTCCAAAAATGAATTCCTAAAACACTCTTACTGACAAATAAAAAAATGTGACTAAAAATTATGTTATCGTCACAATTTAATCCAATTATTTTCTTTTCACATCACATTCATTAATTATATTTTTGCATAAAAACGACTTAAAGTTTTTTTGCATTTCCAAATATGGAAATAGAGGAAATAAATAAACTTGAAAAAACTTTCCAATTTATTATTGCGAATTATGTGATTTCAAATGCTGTCAAAAGTGTGACTGGAATAGACATTTGTTAAGACGTAAACATATCGATAGGGTTGAAGGAAATAACAGGAAATCCAAAAAAACTTGAAAAAACTTTTTCGTGTGAGTGTGGTAAATTATTTGTTACAAATTCAGGGTTATGGAAACATACCAAAATATGCAGTAAAACTAATTCCGATGTTAATAATGTAAATCAGACAGATATTTTAACATTATTATTAAGGGAAAATAATGATTTGGAGAGAGAACAAACTGATATTAAAGAATTAATAAAATGAAAATTTAATGAAAAAATATAAAGAAACATATCCAGATTACAATAATCCTGAATCAAAAAGATCTGATCAATATAGTAAAATGATTATTGAAGCAATGGATTCCAAAGAAGAAAATATAAATAAAATTATTAAAAATATATGTAAAGTTACAACTATTAAACGTCATAAAAATTATGGATCACATATTCAACATCTGAATGCATAAGCAAATATTCCGACGGCAATTATCCCTAAAACCATTCCTATATGATATTGAAATTGCATCTCTCTATACATTGCTAACCAAGCTCTCAATTCCTGTTTGTTTTGAAGATGATATAACATCCAGTCTGTTTTTGGATGTAGTGTATAATAAAAATAATTAGTGACAAACATAGTTAACATGATAATACATACCAATGTCATATTATTCCATTTTTTTTCTTGTCTCATATGAAAATATATCAGTAAAAGAGAAAAAAGAAATCCTAAAGCATATCCTTGATAACTTATGGTTAATCTCTCTTTACGTATGGTATCATATCTTTGTTGTAAATCGGACGATAAAGATTGTTTATAATGATTGACTATTTCGCTTTTTTCGGTCATATTATAAAAATAAATCATCCCTATCAAAAACATGGTTGAAATCATACAACTAATAGCACATGCCATTTATTTATAATATCTTTTTATAATCTTTTTTTCAATCTTTTTTCAAATTATTTCATTCTTTTTTCAATCTTTTTTCAATCCTATTATTTCATTTCCATTTCCACCTTATTCCATTCTCTATAATGTAAATCGACTTTACCATCTGACTGAATATATTGAATAATTGCATCATTTAATAGATGTTCATTTGTGTTATCCACCTTATATGCATCTAATATATCATGGATGGTATATGAGAAATATGCACCTTCATATCCCATCTTTTTCAATCTATGAATATATGCTTTAAGTAAAACACTATATCGTTTTCCGTTTTGACAATTACATGGAATCATAAAATGATGTCTATGAACTTTATACATAAAATTCGCTGACTTACATTCCTCTGGACATGAACATAGTTTATAATAATTTCGTGTATAATACGATGACGGTATTTGTTCATCAAAATGGAAATATCCATATTTAGTATCATCTGAAAGATATGCTTTATAAACGGATTGAAACGACTCCAAGTCTTCCTTTTGAATGGCATCTCTTATTTCTTGAATATAAGGTTCATTTTTTTCCACCAATGTACTCATTAAGGTATAGTTATTTAATAGTGCCAAATGCATATCATCACGACATTCCAAATAAGATTCATAAATCAAATCTTTATTTTTATGAAGAGACCAAGTATTCCATTCATCGTTATAAAAGTAATCCACACCATAAACATCTATACAGGAATTGTTTTTCACATTTTCATCTGCATCTGCAAAATAGTGTTGTTTATAATGATCATAAGAAGTGATTTCCATATTATGTTCATTACAATAACTATAAATATCCATTGCTAAAGACGAAATAATATCCTTATCTAAAGACTCACGATCATCTGAATGTTCATGCGAAATAGTTACATTTCGATTACCATGAATTGGATGATAAATAATAACAGTATAAGGAACCGGAATATCTGCCATTGTATAAGAGGTTTATTTTGCATTGATTAGAGAGAAATAGTTGTATTCAATTTTTTATAATTATCAATTGCATTAAACAAATTCATTATATATACAATAAGTATATTAAAATATATTTATTATAAAAATAGAAATGCTCGTACTGGGAGTCGAACCCAGGATAACTGCTTATAAGACAATTGTGATAACCGTTTCACTATACGAGCGTTGTTACTGACATCATTAAAAATGAATAAATATTTACACCATAAGAGCGTTGGTATCTTTTGTTTTATATAGGTTTCGATCCTATGACACGTGTGTTTCATTCACGCATTTTACCACTATATTTATCTGGGTAACGATCCCAGATACACAGCGTGCGTTCTACCAAATAAACTAATGAGTTAAACAAACCAAGTGCATATCTTCTTTCATTTTTCACCAATATGTTCTTTATATTTGTTATTTGCTGTATGATGTCTTCATTTGCTAGCACCCTTTTTTTTTTGTTGTTGGAATCGAACCAACAAATTCATAAATGCTTAACCTAATAAACACTTATGACATAATGCCATTTTATGAAACAAAATTATTGCTGTTCGGTGCATTTACGACAACTGCAGGATTTGAACCTACGCGCGATTTTCGCAACAGATTTCAAGTCTGTCTCCTTAACCACTCGGACAAGTTGCCTTGCCTTTACTTTTATACTAGTTTCATGTTGATTGATTAATTCAAGATTGCTGTATGAAACCACTGATTACATATTCTATAGTTAGAATGTCTTTAAGTCGTTTTTTGAGAAAATGATATATTTGGATTATATTGCTTTCTTAAGATGTTTTTTTAATTGCAACTCCAATTCCTAAAAATTTTTGGTGTGTATCATTCCAAACATCTTCATACTGTTCTATAAATTCATAAAAGTTATATGTGTCTGTTTCATTGTTTTTTAATTCGTTTCAGAATTTAACTACACCTGGACATTCATCATTTATTATAATATCTACTGCAACACTTTTATTTAAAATGGATTTAACAAGAATACAATTAATACAAGAGAGTAATTTGAATGATTTAAAGAATATAAATTATTTGGAAAATATGATAATTAAATTGGGGTTTAATACTGAAATTTTATATTGAAATTGGTTGTCGTTGGGGTGGAACTTTCGTATTAACAAATGAATATTTGAAAAGGTTCAATAGATTATATTATAGATTATTATTTAAGTATTTACGCGTTAAATTATGCATGTATAATATATGAAAACTCATAAAAGACGTTATTCCAAGATACATATACATAATGATTTGGTTGAAATCAACCAATCGCCAGTTGAAGGTATAGGAGTGTTTGCCAAATCCGATATTCCCAAGGGTACTAAAATCGCAGATTATTATGGGAAAGAAATGAAATGGAAGACGTTTAAAAAACGGTATGGCGAATATAAATCCAATTCTCTCCATACATATCCAATGAGACGTATCTGGACCATTTTAGTGGCCAAAGAAGAACCTTATAAGAGTAAGAACTTGACCAATTTCATCAATGAACAACCAGGAAAGGCGAATTGTGAATTGAAGAAGAGGGCACTTTATGCAAAACGATCGATTAAGAAGGGTCATGAATTATTCTTGCAATATCCTAAAGATTATCACCGAACTTGGTTACATAAAACAATAAAACATAAAATCAAAAAATAAAAAGTTGAGTTGAAATGTAAAAGTTTTATTATATGTATCTAATAACATCATCATCATGAATACAGAAGAAATATTGATTATTATTGTGTGTTCCTTTGTGGGGTGCATGTTATGTTGTTCGTGTTATCAATATTCTCTCACATCAGAGAATGAATATTCACATCATAAAAAACGACGAGCAATGAAACTTCCTCGAAAAAGAGTTTCACCTACCTCAACCTTTATTGAAATCGATTATGACATCATGGAAACGAGAGATGTGGAATCCAATCATCATTCATAAATTGATATAAACAGAATTTGATAAATAGATAGAATGTCATATAGACCTCCATTCAAAAGAGAATTTTCATATGAAGATCGATGGGATGAAGCACAACGTATGCTACATCGATTTCCAGATCGTATTCCGATCATTTGCGAAAAACATCATTGTGCCGAATTTGATTGCCCCACCATTACGAAACGCAAATATCTCGTTCCGACCCATTTAACCATCGGACATTTTTTGGTCGTCATACGAAAGCAATTGAAAGTGGATCCAGAAAAAAGCATTTATTTTATCATCAACCAAACCATTCCGCCATCGAGAAGTACCATCTTGGAAATATATAACCAGCATAAAGATGTTGATGGATTCTTATATGTTCAATATACCTATGAAAATGTGTTTGGTTAGAGGAATTCCCTTAAATATATTCAATTCTTTAATATTCTTTTTTCTTCTTTTTATTTCTTTTTTTTTCCATTTTTTTCTTTTTTCTTTTTTCTTTTCTCTCCAAATAGATAGTTCTAAAACCATTTAAAGCATTTTCCATAGTATATTATAGTTAAAAAAATGACAGAGTTTCATGGAATCAATATGAAGGATCTGAAAATGGAATTGGAAATGCAATTAGAACAAGAAATTTTTACTGCCGAAGAATTGAAGGAATTGGAAGACCAACTTATCCAAATCTATGATGGGTTTATGTTACTGAAAATCTTTGTTGATTCTCCTGACGAAGAACTGAAACATAAATATAAGCAAGCCATCTATAAGCATCATTTGAAACTGAAGAATAATATTACTCATATTGATGCAGGATTTGATTTGCTTACACCATCGGATGTGAATACCCACGCAACACGATTTATCAAAATTGACTATAAGGTGATTTGTAGCGCATCCGTAAAAGAATTGGATAAGGAAACCAATACCTGTTTTTATATGTATCCGCGTTCCAGTATCAGTAAATCCAGATTAAGACTTGCCAATAATATCGGTATCATCGATTCAGGATATCGTGGGCACTTAATAGGGGTCTTTGATATTGCAACGGACCTTTATACCTCACAAAACAATATTGGGAAATTTGACCGACATCTACAAATTTGTGCGCCTGGATTGATGCCCATCATGATTCAATTGGTCGATTCGATTGATGACCTCGGCGAAAAAACGGCAAGAGGAGATGGTGGGTTTGGATCGACTGGTGTTTAGATGTTGTTGAAAAATTGAATATTAGGATGAATTATTTATATGCATTTTATGTATATGAATACTTATTTAAAAATCAATGATGAAAATAAAACGAGAGTTATCGGATTATTAACTATTTTCATATCTTGCTGGATGGTATTCTATTTCATTCCAGAAATGTTTGTTTCTCTCTTTCATACGCTTTTAGGAAATCTGATACTCATTTTATCCATTTTACTCATGTATATGTATAATCGTGCATACGCATTCTTTTTTGGATTGATTTGTTTCTTATTATTAAGGTTCTCTCAATTATCGAGAGAAGGATTCACACAACAATCTATTACAAACTTTCTCAATATACAAAGCACCATCAATAAACAATCGGTATTTGATATGAATGAAATTGCAACCCAGGCATCACAAGAAGAATTGGATTATTTTAATGAGCATGGAATATGGCCTTGGTCCGATGAAGTGATTCAAATATATGAAGATGCCGTCAATCAAAATCCATATGTGAAAACTCTTCCTCAACTGGCGACGTATAATGCAAGAACTAAATATAATGAGCAGGCTATATTACAAGCCATGGATTATCAATCCAAAGCAGGTGCATTATTGAATCAAGATAATAATATCTATTCTTACCCAAAAGATAAGATGCCAAGTGGATTTGGAACATTTGGTTATACTTCTGGATTGATTCAAGAATAATAAAAAGGATTTATTCCAAATTTCATAAATATCTTTATATAAAAAATAAATACTTAAAAAGACTCTCTATACTAATGTATAATGGATACACAAGGACAAGGACAACCAGAACAACCTAATAATGTGAAATTAGTGGATGTTCCTATCAACGACGAAAATACAGCATTGAATGTGATGGTAAGTTTTATTTCTCTTGCACAAAAAAGAGGTGCTTTTTCTATTGACGAATCGGCGAAACTTTGGGAATGTATCAAGATGTTTCAAAAACCTGTATAAACTATTTTATTTATAACTTTTTTGCATTTATTTTCTTTCATTTTTTATATTTATATTTGATATTCAAATACTTATCCAGACATGGTATCACAAACATTGAAGTGTAAAGTATCATAACCATACAAGTCTTCATCTGTAATATTTGGCATATTAATTAGACCTCTATGATCAATAAAACAGTCTGTATAAAACTGGTAATTAGCAGTTGATTTTCCGTCGTCATATTCATAATCCATTTGATGATCATTTACAAATAAGCGAAGAGTATATGTTTTGGTTTGATAAGATTTGAGTTGAGGAATAAATTCATGGTAAGAACAGGAATAGGTAGAATGTTTGATTCCATTATAATAATAGTATGTGTATTTTTCAGGTATAGCATTTCGAAAATCTTCTCTCACTTGGATTTGATAGAGAGATCCAATAGTCCATTCTTTCTCATACATGGTCTTTCACTTTCTTATTCACTTATAATTAGAAAATAAGAAAAGAAAGATTTTCAATTTTTTCATTATAATCATATTCATTTCTTATTCATTTCTTATTCATATTCATATTGGATAAAAATTATTTAAAGATATGGTTATAGGTATAATAGAATATAATTATGAGTATTACATATTCTTCAGCATTGAAACAATCATTACATACCTTATTTATGGATAAAAAAGGGTGGGAATTACAAAAAAGCAATCCAAATACTATCTATTATACAAAACAACAAGATGAAACAAATTATGTGGAAATTCGATTTTTAAGTCAAACTATTATAGTCAGTGTTCCCATAAAGAATTCTATATATCAATTTTCATCAACCTTTGATAATAGCGATTGCTAGCCTTTATTGAAAATCATGTTTAAATGAAATTTTATATATTAAATAAATAAATAAATAAATAAATAAATAAATAAATAAATAATTTACACATATAAATATATAAATGGATGTTTAAAATTTAATGGCAGAGATCATTATGAAGCGATGTTACCAAAACAATATCATAATGCTGAATATTTGAATAAAACATATATTGATAATGAAGTCGGAATGGATTACATTGTGAAATATTATGATACGAATTCAAAAAGTGAAACTCCTCATTTTTATGTTGTCGAATATTCAGATGGCACTACAATTGGCAAAACTGAATTTCAAATATTACAAGATTCTGGACAACTCAATATTTCGCATTTTCAATTGCCGACTACTGCTATTCAAAACAATTCTCCTCCACCAAAACTTAATACTCCAAAACTTGATATAGATGTAAATAATAATATGATTGAATCAAATATTCCGTTAGATTTGTTATTGTCAAGTTTAAAAAACTCATTAAAATATGATAATGATTTAACCGATTCTAATATCAAAACCATAAAAAAACAAATAAAAGATATAAATAAAAAACTTAAACGAGGAGGAAGAAATATAAAAACCAAAAAGACTAAACATCATAGTAAACGACATTCTAAAAAGAATATAAAAAATAGAAACTATAAATAATGTTATAACATCATCATCATATACAATATTTGTATTGGTCTCATCGCGACATTCTCTCGATTGTTTTGCCATAGGTCTAACTATTACCAAACAATAAGCTATTTCTTCAATTTATATTTCATGAATGCACGTTTCATGAGAACAGATTCTGCTAATACTAAGTAGGTTAGAAATATATTATTTTCTACATAATGGACAACTTTGATTACTATTACATTTTTTTTCATAGTCAAGAAGTAGTTTATATTCATGTAATTCTTCTACATATTTATCATAATCTTTACAACATTTATCATATAATTTAGTATATAGTTTGTTATATTCTTCCTTACTATCTTTATATTTTTTTAGCATTTTTTCATACAAAATTATTTTTTCATCATTTCGAAACCAGTCTTTAATAACATCATCTAAATCCTCTACATATTCCGTATTTCTTTTATTTGAGATATATAGATCTTCATTTTCATCTATAAACCATCCTTCAAATTCACTTTTTATTCCAAAACTATTAAATATCACTTTTAACTCTTTTTTATTACAAATATATGGATATTCAGGAAATTCTCTATTTGGCGGTGCTTCTGGTTCAATAGGTTCTGGATGTTCTTGTTTAAATTTTTCTGATACAAATCCTTTATAAATTGTATAATAGCATTTTGCGCAAATAAAATGTGAGCAATTTGGCAAACGAACACCCCAACGAATTTCGAAACAGATGGGACACTCAATCGCATCTTCTCTTACCATTCCACTTGTTTCATATTCAATAATAGACTCTTCCCTGTCATATTCAATAATAGACTCTTCACTGAATTGGTATATACTCATATTCTATAATAATTAATTATAACATACTTGCATTATCAATTTTTTTTTATATGAATTGATGGTTAATGATATATTAGAAGAAATCAATGGATATCATATATATGCATTACACGGTTGGTTATTGGTTCAGATGAAACATATACGTTTAAAAGAAGGCAAATAAACTTTTTTTGGTGTTTCTTGTTTTTCTTGTTATTGGTTTTCTTGTTCTTGGGTTTCTTGTTGTTTTTCTTGTTATTGGTTTTCTTGTTCTTGGGTTTCTTGTTGTTTTTCTTGTTATTTGTCTTGTTTTTCTTGTTTCATTTCTTGTTTTTTGGGTCTCCATTTTCGGATTTTCGGATTTTCGAAGTTTCGTGGGGTATCGGAATATGATAAACTCGTTTTGTTTTTCTTTGGTTGCATCTTCATATAGTTCCAGTCGTGGAATATGTTTCATATTATTATTAGACTATATTATATTTCTATTTATAATAAATGTTATTTTATTATAATATTATAAAGTTATTTTACCAGAATATGTATTATATCCATGAATTTCACACATTTCCAGGTCATTCATTCATTTAACGACGTCTCTTTTGACGATGGGATACCTCCTCTTGTTATTTGCGATATTGATTTAACCATTATCCGTCCATCTCAAGATATGGACTATTATAAACAATTCCATGATGGCGCACAACGAATGATTCAAGAATACACTTCCGGAATGATTAAACAAACTGATCCCATTGGATTTAACCAAATGTTACAATCGATCCAACAACGTAACGGTAAATGTATTCTTCTTACTGCTAGAGGAATTCATAGTCATTCAAAAACACTCCATGATTTACAAAAGGTTGGCATAGAAAACCCAGAACAATTTGACATTCATTATACCAACCACGAAATCTCCAAAGGCGAATACTTGAAACAACACCATTTACTGGATGGATATCAACATATCTCTTTCATCGACGACTCTATTCAATTCATATCATCCGTCCATCACTTATTTCCAGACATCCGGTGCTATTTATTTCATTTTCGTTAATTTTGGTTTTATTCATGGATTGTGTTTAAAATGAATAATAATAATCTATTCCTTTCATAATATGAAATTGATTCTTCTCATTTTGGCAATGGATAGTGGTCATTATATTGAATGCCAACAACTTTGGAAAACATATATGAATGCATATCCAAACATTACTTCCTATTTTATAAAACTATCTCCTTCCATTGAAGAAAATGTTGTATTGATAGAAGATACCATCTATGTCAAAGGCGACGAATCCTGGACTCCTGGTTGCTTACATAAAACCATTGAATCTATTGAATATATATTAAATCACCACGAACCATTTGATTTTCTATTCCGAACCAATATGTCTAGCGTAATCAATCTTCCTCTATTATATCAATTCATTGAAGACAATAGAGAGAACATCTATTATTCTGGCGTTGTCAATGCCTACGATATTACATTTGCATCTGGTGCCGGTTTATTATTCAGTAAGCAATGTTGTAGCGATTTGATTGCCAATAAAGCTTCCTTACATTATTCAGTCATTGATGATGTATCCATCGGTATTTATTTTCGAGATAACAATGTATCCATCTTTCCTTTAACCAGATTTGATGTGGAACGTGATGCTTCTTCTGTTACCAAAGAGATGATCCAGCCTTATTATCATATTCGATGTAAATGCCTAGGAGATAATAGTTATACTCCTAGCATTATGAAACGTATTATTGAATTGATTTATGACAATGAAATACATTGATAAATGAGATATGAAAAAATATAATTGAAATATATAAATACTTATCCATAATATATTGATTTAAATAGATATTATATTATGTTTCTATGTTTGAATTCAATGCATCCAACTGTTTTTGTATTTCTCTCTCACAAGGCGATCGATGGATCAAAATGCAACGCCGATTACAGAATACCGGTTTAGAAGTGACTCTTATTCCTGCTTCCATTGGTGGAACCTCTGATATTATGGATCCATTTGTTCATTATTTGAATGATGGACAAAAAGGATGTGCCCAGTCTCATATTCGTCTTTGGAGACATATCCTTGACCGAAACCTTCCGTATGCTTTGATTTTAGAAGACGATGCTTGTTTTGATAAGAATTGGAGAGAAACATTGAATTCTTTTATCGATTCTAATATTTCTGATCAATGGGATCTGATTATGTTAAACGCTTCTGAACCATGCGAACCTATCCATCAGTGGGTTCCCTGTAAAGAACAATATTTAACCGCTGGGTATATTCTCTCTTTGAACGGTGCCAAAAAAGTATTGGAAATGTTTCATGGTGAATATTATGCCTCTGATTGGATGATCTCAAGACTCCAATTATATGGACAATCTTACTGTTATTTTCCATGGTTGATTATTCAAGAAGGGAATGAAAGCACGATTGGAAGTGGATATAAGGAAGATCATCTCAAGGTTCTTCGTTGTTTGAACGCCATTCAATATAATCTAGACCATTATGATGTGTAGACTTATTAAATATTGATTGAATTCATTATAATTCAATCAATCAATCAATTGTAAACAGTTTAATCGATGATAGAAATACTGATATTCCTCTTCAATATCTCGAAGATTTGATAGTTGGTTTGCCAATAAATAGGTTGTTTGCTGGAGTATGTTTTGATCTCTCAATTCCTTCGCCCTTTCAATCATGGCACGAATTTTCGCAATTTCTTCATTTATACATTGAATTCGCTCATAAAAAGGTCGATGTCTCTCTTTCATTTCGGTAAGTATTTCCATTGATGTTTTACTGGGCATATCCTCGAATTCCATGATATCATCGATAGTCGCCGTTGCATATTCCTTTTCTTTATTATTGATAATACTATAAAAACGAACAGAAAAAGTATTGAAATCGAGTAGAAAGATATATCCTGCTTTCTCGCCATTATTCAGAAAATACCCAGAGTCTAATAGATTGATATAACTATGCTGGCAATAAGTGGTGAGTTCTCTCCAATGGATGGGTTGTTTATTGATACATGATACATTTGTATACGGTCTACATTTGTCGATATCTTCTGGTTTTATGGACGACGAGTCTTTGACGACAAGTAATTGTTCAAATGCCTCTTTGAATAAATCCATGGATCCAAATTGTTTCATCAAGAGATAGATCTCTCTGACACATGTTTGCCAAAGTATATCTGCATCATATTCAACATGCATCAATCTGGTTTTTCTTCCGAGTTTATATCCGAATGATCCGTGCATATTGCTTGATATAATAGATGGATAAAATAGAGAGAACCAATAAACTTATTATTATAGAAGGATTTGGATTATTATAGAAGGATTTGTATTATAAGGTCTATTTATATTTATTGATTTGGATAAGGAATGGTTTGACTCGGTTGTTTAGATGGTTGTTGCTGTGGTCCAGACTTGATATACCATTCTGGGGGCACAAGATAGACATTCTGGGTATTACATCCACTGGCAAAGGAAGTGATACTTGTACCAGATGCCGCTTGACTCGATCCTGTTTGAACTGCATATGGAAAAGGTTTTTGGGCCCCCACTGGATTATTACATCCTCTAGTCAAGTATAAGTTATATTGAGCATAGGATACAGGTTGGTATAATGTCTTTGTATAAGGTCCATTACGTGCCATATCATTATACTTATATTTCGCCGTGGAACGGCCTGGAGTACATAAGGTGGGACCACAATTCACAATATATCCTTCATAAGTGCCTATATTATTCACCTTCAGGTTACATGTATTTGCCGCCGCCTTATTTTGGATATATAATTCTTGACTCGCCGTTTGCGTCTGATTTCCAGTATAATTCGGTTGAACCCAGTTGTTTGGGTATTGACCATACCATGCCCATCGATACTTCTTATCCAACATACCATCATTCGATAATGTGGATGGTTTGATATATAAGTATTGGGTTCCCATAGTATCCACAATACGTGCATTTAACACTGGATCTACCGCCGCTTGTTTACTATGTGCATTAGGAATACATCCGGTTGACTGAATACCATTCGCGTTACTTCCGACTAATGTGGCAGATGGATAAGTTCCATATGTTCCTCCAAATCCAATGGGTTGCGTTCCTCTATAAGGTGTGCCGGACTTTGACATTTTCATATCTCTACCAACACCCCCTACATTTCTACGACCTCCATTGATGGAAAATCCAACTGCACCATATGTTTGGATGGCATCTTGTAATGCCTTGGTAGCATGACCAAAAGGTCCCTGAGGTAACCAATATCCTCCTGGCGGAATTCCTGATCGTTTCGATCCATAATTGATTGCTGATTTTCGTTTAAAAGCAGTTAATGACATTATAAAGTAATGGAAGATTATATTTTTCATTCTAAAGATAGATTATACTTCGTTGTCTTGGGTCTTCAGTTAAGCATCTGGAGAGAACCCAATATAATTTGGTGTCTTTGATAGGATGGTGTTGTAGATAACGTAATAGACTATTGGGATTATATTTGGTGGGATTATATTTGTTGGGAATATATTTACTGGGTATCTCTTGGATACTGGGGTTCTCTTGGATGAATTCTCTATAAAACTCGTTCTCTCCAAGTAGCACATATAAGACCAAACATGCCAAACTGAAATACGCGGTTTTATAATGCACATTCATAGGTAATTGTTTATGGGTCAATATCTCTGGAGAGAAAAATGCATCGTACGGCATAAATGGGCAGAAAATAGTAGTCTCTTCTGAACTGGCGTCTATTTCGACTATGAATTCGCTGCCAAGAAATGCCGAGGTTTTATCATTGATCATAATAATGGATTCTGGGTTATATCCTATGATTGTATGTTGCGATTGAGTTATCAAGTGGGATAGTTGGTGAGTCAGAGATTGGGTGAGTTTGATGGTGTTTGTGATGGAGAGACATGGTCGACCAGTTATCATCTTCTGTTCATGTATATATTGGTCCAGCGTTTTAACGGATTCTGCCTTAAATGTGATAGTCTTATACAAATCATCAGTCGATGCTCCTGTTCCTGCCAAGCAAGGGGTTTTCAGCATAGATTTAATTAATACATATTGTGAAGTGGGAAATCGTATTTGATAAATGGAATTGTGTTTATTTGCGTAAATGGAATAATAATCGGTCTTTATGATTTGCTCCATTTTGAATATTGAATCAATAAGTATTTAAGTATTTCACTTTTTATAATATTTCGAATTGTCGTTTAAATATTAAATGTGATATTATGGAGGATTTTAAACAGAATTACTTGCATTTAGCGGTCTAATAGGTGCAGTAAAAGATGATATAGATATTTATGATGCATATGTCAAAAGATGTTATTGATATCTTCTTTTTCCAATATAAATGAAATGTTTATTTCAATAAATTAGTATTTAAATATTGATTCTATATATTCAATAGTGAATGTCCTTACTACAAATGACTGCAAATGGAGTCCAAGATGTATATTTGTCAGATGGTAATCAACAATATACTTTTTTTGTTAAAGTGGTCCATAAAAGATATACCCATTTTGAATTAACCTCTCCTTATAATCAAGTGATTAAAAGAACATATGTCAATTTTGATATCCATGCACATATTGATCAAAAAAAGAGTTTATTGGATACTATTTCGGATTATTTACATTCGAATAAAATAACATTGCATATTGATAATCTTTCCATTCTTCATAATAAAACATTATTCAATTCATCAAGAAGAGTGGGCGACAATTTAAGCGATATTGTCAATAAATATATACGTAATGATGAATGATGATTAAAAAAGAGTATTTATTTTTTAGTATTTATTTTTGTATTCATTTTTTAGTATTCATATTCATTTTTATTATCATTATTTATGTTTCTCATTTTTTAAATATCGTTGTTCAGGTTCTTTATAGAGAGAAATCTTCCAAAACCATGGTTCGTCATATATGATTTTGATTTCTTTTCCATTGAATAATCTCTCTTTTGCAATCATGGCATTTTTGGATTGATTCCATTGTTTATAATGAATAAATGCACGATTCACATATTCTCCTTTTTCTGTTTTTTTGGTGACTAAATCAATTCTCTCTAATATGCCCATATTTAATTCATTCAATGTTTTACGAATCTTCTTTTCCGTAATATGTAAATACACACGCGGAATACATAAAATTGGATGAAATGTCACTAATTCTTCTTCTAATTTGGTATCCATTGTTAAAAGGGGTTATCTTATATTTCTTTCTTTATTTGGGTTCAATTTTTATTTGGTTTTTTACATTCTTGGTTATTCTTGGTTTATTCTTGGTTATTCTTGGTTATTCTTGGTTAATACTAATTATTTTTTATTCTTATCCTATATTTATATGGTGGACAGAACCAGAATTCGGAAATCAAGAACCAGGAAATCAGGAACCAGGAAATTAGGAACTAATAAATCCAAATCAACTACTATTTGGGGCATCTATGGCAAGGTATACAATCCATCCACTCATACATATGTTCGTATTGGTACCAATCAATCCATGAAAGCAATCGGTGATTTAAAGCGTGATACCGAATGGAAAAAACGAGTGGATTACATAATATCCCATCATAAAGGATTTGGTGAGAAACTGAAGCATTATTTGAATTATTCAAAAAATTGATTCTATTATGTTCAATTAGATGAATTTATATCTCACCAAAGAATATGTTGTGCACCATTTGTTGTGAGAAATATAATAAAAGTAATCGATTAAAAGTGATCTGTCCATATTGTGATTTTGAGGCATGTAGGCATTGCTGCGAGCAATATATCTTATCCGAATCTATTCCCAAATGTATGCAACCAGAATGTTCCAAGGAATGGTCCAGAAAATTCTTGAGAGAAAATTTTACCAATGTATTCTTGACCACCAAATATGAAAAACATCTGGAGAATATTCTATTTGATCAAGAAAAAGCATTGTTACCTGCCACCCAACCAATCATCGAAGAAAAAATCCGGAAAAAAAACATCTTAACCGAAATCGGAAACATTGATATCCTTATTTCCAACTTGGTTTCACAAAAAGGTTCCTTATATAATGAATTACATACCGATAAAGTTGGAGAGAAACGTACCTTTGTTCGCCAATGTCCTGCCACTGGATGTCGTGGATTTTTAAGTACACAATGGAAGTGTGGTATATGCGAATTATGGACCTGTCCAGAATGTCATGAATTGAAGGGACCTATACGCGACTGTCAACATACATGCGATCCTCAAAATGTGGAAACTGCCAAATTACTCGCAAGTGATTCCAAACCATGTCCGACCTGTCAAAGTCTCATTTTCAAGATCGATGGTTGTGATCAAATGTGGTGCACACAATGTCATACTGCGTTTAATTGGCGCACTTATAAAATAGAAACCAATGTTCATAATCCGCATTTTTATGAGTGGCAACGTTTACATGGTGGAGGAGTTGCGCCAAGAGTGGCAGGAGATGTAGAATGTGGACGTGTATTGAATCAACATGTATATCGCCTGATTGATCATTATATGGAAGATTATTTACAAAAAACGAAAGGCGATTATGAACCAATATTAGATGACCATATATGGTTAATTGATAACATTATTCGACATAATATTCATAATATGGAAGTTGAATTACCTGCATTTCAAACCAATTATGAAGATAAAAATTTACAACTTCGTGTAAAATATCTGGAAGGAAATATTAGCGAACAGCAGTTTAAAACATTTATCCAACGCAATGATAAGAAACATAGAAAAAATACTGAAGTTGCCCAGATTATTCAATTATCGAATACTGCTTCCACTGATATTATTTATAGAATATTAGATTATCTCAAAACCCTGACCATAGAAGATAAAATAGACTTGGCGCCATTTATTCATGAATTTGGCGAAATTGTGCAATATTGTAACGCCATATTTAAAGATATTGCCTTTACCTATAAGACTGTTCATTATAACTTTGCAGAATCTTTTCGGTTTCATAGAGTGGAAAAAGAATTTTGAAATGATAATAAAAATAATAAAATAAAAATATGAAAATGTATTTTTTTAATACTTATTATCATATTTTTTTATATTTTTCATATTTTTTTATATTTTTCATATTTTTTAATATTTTTCATATTTTTTCATATTTTTCATATTTTTCATATTTTTCATATTTTTCATATTTTTCATATTTTTCATATTTTTCATATTTTTCATATTTTTCATATTTTTCATATTTTTCATATTTTTTAATATTTTTCATATTTTTCATATTTTTTAATATTTTTCATATTTTTAAATACTTATTTTGGTTTTATACTTTTCATATTTCATTTTTATTCATATTTTAAAGAAATTCCTCTAATATCAATTATACTTTTTACCACCGAATTTTTTCGTTTTATATTCCATGGCATCAATATGTTGCATAATAATATCAACTCGATCTTCTAAATCACTGACATGATCATATGCTTTATTAAATTCTTTTATTTTTGCATAAATACCAATGAGAGTATCATTATGAAATTCATATTTAAGTTCTTCTTGCTTTTCCAATTGGTCTTGTCTTTTTTGTAATTGATCAATGGTGAATTGTATTTTTTGCATATCATTCACATAAATAATATCCATAATGAATAATAGAATCAAATTGTATAAGCAGAAGCACAGCAGAATTTTTTCAGTGAAGGAAAGATTGGTATCTACAAAGGTAATAGCCTCTGTTATAATAAAGGAGGCAGTATGATAGATGATATTTAATGACTCCATTGCAATCACAAACAAAGATAATGCGATATTATTGAATGAGGTAAATACATCCATAATTGGAAAAGGAATAACTGTATTCATATTATCAATATACATTGGTTCATATAAAGCATTCATGATTGATTATTTGATTATTATTCGATGTTATGAGATAAGTATTTGATTTGTCTATTTGATTTCTATTTTATTTTTGATTTCAATTTTTTTTGATTTCCTTTTTATAATTTCCTTTTTATAATTTCCTTTTTTAATTTCCTTTTTATAATTTCCTTTTCACATTCAATAAAAGAATATAGAAAAAAAGGTTTATTTATTTTGTTAATCAGTTACAATGACAAACTATTTACTATAAACTATTTACTATAAACTATTCACTATAAACTATTTCTTTCTCTCTACATCTACCAAGTATTATCATAATCATTATTGATTCTATCCCAGACATCATCTGACATTCCTGGAACATATTGAAATCTCCATTTCAAATCTTCATCATTTTGATATGGATCTTCATCTTCATCTTCTGTATCTGACATATCTGCCCAAGATCGTTTGATTTGTTTGGTTTCTTTATTTGCATTATTGGCATTGGCATTGGTAATATTTTTTTCTTCTGCCTTTTTGATAAAGTCTGACACTAATACCAATCCGGTTTTCACTGGTTCCAATGGTCTCACTTCCACTTCCTTCTTTGGTTTGGAAGCAATGGCCGCCCATCCAGATAATGTTTCTTTTTTCATTGTTTCAGGATGTTTGATGGTCGGAAATGCTGGAAATTCTGCATTGGATTTGGTCTCTTCTTCAGGTTCCGTTTCACTATCAGTATCACATAACGATTCAAATGCATTGCTTGATTTCTTTGTATTATTTTTATTTGCATTTTTATTATTTGCATTTTTATTATTTGCATTTACATTATTCAGACTCTTTTTCAACATTCTCTCTTTTTCCTTATTTGCCTTTTCCTTTTCCTTATTCGACTTCTCCAACTCTTTACAAAATTTGGCAATATGACCAACCTTGAAGCACCATCTACATTCTGTATTCAATAATGTTGGACAAGTTGTATTTCCATTCATATCTTTCACTCTATGACTGGAATATTCGCTTTCTGGTTTACCAGCATCGAAGCAAACTTTGCATAATGGTTTCTTGGCATAAGTGTTGGTTGACATTTTCTTGTTCTAACTTGGGTTTAAGACTGTGACTTGGTTTGTAAAAGTTCTTGATATTTTAATGATGAGTTATCATTCTGGTATTCTGAAAAAAGCATTTCAATTTTTTTTTATTCCTCTATACATTCCATTTCACTTAAAAAATATAAATTGAAAATGAAATTGAAATACTTTTTCTTGTTTTTGATTGTTTCATTAAACATCAATAATAAAATAATCAATATTATTCATTGAATCATGGATACAATTATTCATATACCCCAATTTATTGAACATTACCAAATGCTATTTTCCATTCAACAATCCAATATCCATATTGATCTTCTTTGAATAATGATTTCCGAAACTCCGAAAATCCGAAAATGAAATAAATACGAAAAATCAAAATTACGAAAATGAACGCAAAAAAAAATTGAAATGGATTTTCATTTCTTTTTTGATTTCACGATTCATTATCAAATTGCAATTTTATCAACATTTTATTAGAGGGAAAAGAGAGAGAAATCATGACAACTATTATGAGTGCAACCGTCTCTTCGGTTATCCATAATCGTTCTTTAATGACCTACATATTTGAGTATTTGGATATTTATGATCTCAAACGTCTAAATATGTCGGTCCATTTCAAAGAACATGTTTATATCGATTATATAAGACCTCAACATAATACCTTATTATATGGACAAGTTCAGTCCGGAAAAACCTCTAAAATCATAGAATATATCAAGACCTTCAAACCGGATACTGTAAAAGTGGTTATTATCCAAAACAATAAACATATGTTATCCCAATATAAGAGTGCCTTTGCCAATCGACAAATTTCCTTTCATGCCATCAACTCCATCTCCTCCACTTATCCATACAATCATAATAGTAAGGTATTGATCACCATCTATAATAAGTTTCGTATGAGACATTTACAAGACTTTATGCGTAGAAATGCCATTCAAAAATACTGCCTGGTCTTGGATGAGAGCGATCAATATTTACATAAAATCAAAAACAGTGTCCTATTTCAAAAATCCAAAGATGTTTTACATGTCACTGCAACTCCCTTTCGATATGCAAAAGCAAGTGATATCAAAAAATATAAATCCAGATTTGAAGTGGATAATGTGATTAAAATCCAACCTCCTAAAGAATATATGGGTATCGATAAAGTGGATTTTATTCCGATTGTCATGAACAACTTTGACCTGAATAATAATAATGCCATATGTGGAAACATCAAAAACATTATAAAAACAGACTTCTTACAACAAGACCAAGGGTTTATGCTCATTAACTGCTTTACCTTTGTTGCCGATATGAAGCAAGCAGGATTATCATTATCAACTGCATATCCTAATCTCCCTATCGTGGTATTAAGTAGTAAGTGTATAATGTATCATAAAGGTAAAATTACGCAATATCATATGAAAGATGTCAAGTCATGTATTGATAAGTTTAATAAGGTCTCTCATATGGTAGTCATCGCCAATAGATTATCCAATAGAGGTATTAATTATACCAATGCCTCCTATTCTAGATACATCACTCACCAAATATCTATGGCTGGAGGTAGTTATACCAGTTTCCTACAAAAATGCAGAATCTTTGGATTGAGAAAAGAGACAGATTATAGAGGTAAAGTATATTGTATCACCAGCGAGGAAAAACAAATGATGTTTGTGGATAAGTTGAAGAGTAAAGTCGCTAAACTATTCAATGCTCCAGCATTACCTGAACCCAAACCTAAAAAAATCACAGTCAAGGAACTGAAAGAAATATGTCGCCATCATGGGGTAAAGGGATTTTCAAAGTATAAGAGAGATGGATTGATTCAATTACTGAATGACCATGATATTCCCATTGTGAGAATTCAAGAACAAGAAAAAGAAAAAGAACATAATATCGAATACAATCATATGGGAACTATTGTAGAATGTCCCATTACTTGTATGCCTATTAAGGATGCAGTAAGAATTGGATGTGGAAAACATCAACATATGTTTGAAAGAAATGCCATCCAACATTGGTTTGAGAATCACCAAACTTGTCCTGTGTGTAATGAGGATGTTCCAAATAAACAATTATATTCAGTTGTATTGATGTAAGTAGTAGATTTAAGTAGATTTAAGTAGTTATTAATATAATAGTAATAAATATGTAAGTATATATTGTAACTTATTAATTAATTATTATTATATATTTTTTATCTAAAAACTATACCGATATCCATCTTCGGAATTCATATATCCATGCACTTTCTGAATCACCTCTTTTATATCACGTTTATTATAGAAGATGCAATTTCCACCTTTTGCTTTCCATGCCTTAATATTCTCCATTCGATCATCTATTAGTATAGACTGTCCCACACAATATTTTGGTTTCTCTCTCGACGGACATGTAATCACATGAATATCTGGTCCCAATTCTCTTGCACACCATACTCGCTTTTGTTCTTCGGCGCCAGGAGTATTCGGAATACCTGTCAATATAATGGGGTCATATTGTTTGATCTGTTCCCATAACTGTCGTCCTTCCTCTATCCATGGTAACGTCTCGAAAAAGTCAGTAGATCGATGGATCATACTCCACATGTTCGATGATTTCAGTTGAGAGGGATATTTACGTGTTAGGGTATATACTCCCTGTTCAAAATCTGCCAATACACCGTCTAAATCGCAAAAGATAATCTTATTGGGTAATGTGCCTCTATTCAGTTTTTCACTTAATATGTGTCGAAGTTCCTGATTATCCATAAGGTTCTCTCCATTTCCAAGAAAGTAATCATGGCCACGATTCCAGTGATATTGATTATGTTCATGATTCCAGTGTAAGGCATAATCTGGACATCGTAAATTATCGATGTTATATACATCTTTCTGGGTATTGATCGAATATTGACGTAAATAAGAACTGTTTTGCATTGGTTGGTTATGATTATAGTGGAGAGAAAAATATTGGTATTCAATTTTTTATTGATTCTGGGTGCCAAATGTGAAGATTAGAAAAATTGAAATGTTTATTATGAGTTTGATTAAGAATAAGATTATAAGGGTTTGATTTTGATATGACTTCCTCAGATTTTGATATGACTTTAGATTTCTATTATATTTGTTACACAGGAGAAATTGAATTGAACTATATTTCCACCATTGTCAATGAATTTCATAATCATTCGACGCATGAAATCCAATCCATGTATTTTGCAAGAATCATCAATAACCAATTCAGTATTGAAAAATACCTCTTCCTATTTGGCATTGATCCTGGAAACCGATTATGTACATCATTCTTTGAATTGAGAGGAATCCAATTACAAAAATACTTGTCCAAAGACATCGATGTCTATTTGGAACCGATGGAGCAATGGTATTCTTATCGTGAGAAATATTTTCCGGATGATTTTGCGGATATGATGTATAAACAGAATTTTGCCAATTGGTTTACCTATAAACAACGAAAACTCACTTTACAATATATCAAAAAACATAAGACATTCTGGAGTAATGATCTCCTTCATTTCGATGATCTTGCCATTAGTGAAATTCATCGAGAAATTCGAAAACAAAAAAGAGAAGATAGAGCAAGTAGAAAGTGATAAAGAGCAAGTTGAATGGAAATGGATTCTTTGATACTATATCTTTTTTATTGCGTTAATATATACTATTATGGATAAGGATAGCGATAAGGATAGTGATCCAACTATATTTACAAACAAGATATTTCAACGCGGTTTCGCTTATTATAACATACCATCTGGATATCCATTATTTAAAGCATCCAAAACATTTACCAAAAATAATATTTCGTTACAATTGGAACAAGACAAACCCTATTTTTTCGGATTAAAAAATACCTCTCCTGACTACATCGATTCCTATGAAAAGGAGTATGGCGTTATTTTCGAATTTCAAACTACTCGTCCATTACGATTATTAGCATTGGATGATAAGCAAACCCAAACATTATTATATAATAATGCACCACCACATATACAAAATATTCTCATCGAAAACTATGGTTATCATAACAATATTCGAAACTCAGTATCAGACCAAGACCGCGAATTAGGTAATTATTTATGTTCTATTGGAGAACATGGTTATGCCATTTATACGATGCAAACTGATTTTGGTGGAACATTTCATACTGAATTATTCATATGCGATGCTTTACAGTCTGTAAAACCAGTTCGAAAGGTGACTACCGATTCTAAAGCGATATCTATTATAGATGAAGAAAGATTAACTCAATTAGGTAAACAAATGAAAAACAATAGACGTAAACAGAAGCATTCAACAATAGAAGATGATTATGATATTCCATTTCCGAAAAAGCGACTATTATTGATAGATAACGACGATGATACTATGAATATGAATATGAATATGAATATGAATATGAATATGAATAATAATTTAAAACCATTATCTAAAAGTTTGTTTGATGACGATGATGATTTCAGTGGCGGTAAGTCTTGCAAAAAAAGGTATAAAACAATGTCTCATAAAAAGAAATGCAAAAGAAAAAGCAAAAGAAATAGCAAAAGTAAAAAAAGACGTAAAACAAAGTCTTGTAAAATAAGTCTTGCAAAATATTAATAGAGTGATATAATATTTGTTTGTTTGTTAATTTATACTTTTTATTAAATTCTTTTATTATAGGTTCATTGTTATAGGTTCATTTCTTCTTTGGTTATATCGATTAACTCTTTATGATCAGTTCCTTGGTATGAATACACTATTTCCATTGCATACTTCTTTGAGAGAAACAAGGTATGCATAAAGGTGTCTGATAATGCTTCGTCAATCTCATTTAAGTTACCACTATAATATTCTTGTTCTAATTCGACTGCCTTTGAATAGACGGTACAAATAAATTTTATCCATCCATTTAATTTTTCAGGTGGTCCTTTCAAGATTCGTTGAATAATATATTGATATATCTCAATTAAAAGTTCCACTTTTTCTTTTTTGGGTTTATCCTTTGTCAGTTTAGATAATAATTTACTCACATTATTTGTAATAATAAAGTCTTCTTCGTCAAGTGGTTTGGTTTTTTTCATTCCTTGAATCATGCATTTTCCCTTTCCCTTTTCGATTTTGGTTGTCAATTTCTGTTCCATTTCTTTTGTCTTGGACTTATTCATTTCCACATTTTGCTTAAATTGATTTCTTGTCATTACCGGCATTTTTTGGTTTGTGATTGAGTTGTAATTGGGTTTTATTTCGGTGGAATTTTTGAATTCAATTTTTTTATTCACATTTGAAAAAATTGAAATACTTTTACATTTTTTATTATAATTCATTTCATTATAATAATTCATTTCATAATAAAATCACAATATTATTCATAATAAAATGACCATTACATATGCCGAAATTACCATTATCCGAAATGTGAACCAAGAAACTGTATTTGAAACAATGTCACGCTATTTCGGATACGAACCATATGTGTCATCCAAAGACGATATCATTCTATTATTTGATGATACCACTATTTGCAATACCAAAGAATGTTCAAGTAATAGAAAATTCATCTTTACCAATCATAACGAACATATTAAATCTGTTCCTCATACCATTTTATTCACAAATTCAAAAAAGAGTAATTGCGATATTAATATTACACTCACTTATAAAAAATCTCATCTCGATTCTTTAGGTCAAGCCTATTTGAATTTCAATCCCATCTTCAAAAATAGCGTGAAATATAATCATGCCAATAAAACTGCCTCTTCGTTTAACTGTATTTATGTCGATCCAGCGAAAGTTCAAAAACTCGCTATTGTGAAACTGAAATCCAATGAAGAAAAACCGCGATTTATGGTTGCATATGATGATGCTTTGTTTGAGAAGGTTGATATCATGTATTTGGTGGATAGTATGTTTAAAAATCTTTGTGGGTGCGTTTGATAGAGAGAAAAGAAATAAATTGATAATAGATTTCATAGATTTATATTTATGTATGTCGTAGTGTTTTTTGTTTTTTTTGGTGCCAAATGTGAAGATTTTATCCTCTATATTTGGAAGAATGGATTGTCCTGGCTAACCTAACCCTATACCCACGATTGAATTTGGGGGCAATTTTGCGGCAAATTAGCGTGCAATTTTGAGTATAAGGTAAAAAGGAGGAAAAAAGGGGTTAGGAGGAGCAGCAGGCAGCAGGGCAATTAGCGTGCAATTTTGCCGTCTAATTGCCCACAATTTTGCTTGCATACATTTAAGACCTAGAAATCTGCATAATTACAAAAATCACGAAAATGTCTTGGGAAAGTTTTTTAAATTTTGAAAAATGGACAAAAATAAATGTCCAAAAATGACTCAACGAAAAAGTCCTGACTGACGAAATTTTTTGTCTTGATAAATTTTTTTTATGGTGACAAATGAAACCTTGAAAAAATATTTCGAGACGATAATTTTTCCATTTTTTTTGATAAGTTATTTAGGCATTTTTTTTATATTTCCAAAATGTATATTAAAAAAATGCCAAAAGATGCCAGTTTTAATTGTGAATTATGTAACTTTTCGTGCTCTAAACAAAGTAATTTTAATATTCATTGTCAGACCAATAAACATAAATATCGTGTCAATGGAAATAAAATGGAAATAAAGGAAATGCCAAAAAATGCGGTTACATCATATGATTGTGTTTGTGGAAAAAAATACAATAATTCTTCTGGATTATGGAAACACAAGAAAAAATGTAATTTTCAACTACCAGATGATACCGAGTCATATAAAGATGTAATGTTAATGCTCATCAAAGATAATTCAGAGTTGAAAGAAATGATACTGGAAATCGTCAAAAATGGGATAGTTAATAATACAAATAACTTGGCAACCAAATTATGTGCAAATTTGCCGTAAATTTGCCGTATATTTGCTTGAATAAATTTAAGACATAGAAATCTGCATAATTACAAAAATCACGAAAATGTCTTGGGAAAGTTTTTTAAATTTTGAAAAAAGGACAAAAATAAATGTCCAAAAATGACCCAACGAAAAAGTTCTGACTGACGAAATTTTTTGTCTTGATAAATTTTTTTTAAGGTCACAAATGAACCCTTGAAAAAATATCTCGAGACGATAATTTTTTATATTTTTTGAGAAAAAGTATTTAAGAACTTTTTTATGTAGGAAATATATAGGATGGATCCTACACCAAAAAGTTCCAAAATATTTGTGTGTAATTCGTGTGACTATTGCACGTCTCGTAAAAGTCAATATCAACGGCATTTGGCAACCGATAAGCATAAATCCCTACAAAATCCTACATCAGAAAAGTTCCAAAATGTGGTTAAAACATATGATTGTGTTTGTGGAAAAAAATATAAACATTCTTCAACTCTATATGATCACAAGAAAAAATGTAATTTTCAACCACCAGAGGATAACGAGTCATATAAGGATGTAATGTTAATGCTCATCAAGGATAATTCAGAGTTGAAAGAAATGATACTGGAAATCGTCAAGAATGGGATAGTCAATAATACGAATAACTTGGCAACCACATTAGACGCAAAATTGCCGTAAATTTGCCATTTAATTTCCCACATTTTTGCATGTATAATAATTAAGACCTAGAAATCTGCATAATTACAAAAATCACGAAAATGTCTTGGGAAAGTTTTTTAAATTTTGAAAAATGGACAAAAATAAATGTCCAAAAATGACCCAACGAAAAAGTCCTTACTGACGAAATTTTATATCTTGATAAATTTTTTTTATGGTCACAAATGAAACCTTGAAAAAATATTTCGAGACGATAATTTTTCCATTTATTTTTGCGGAAGATTTTTAGGGATTTTTTTACTAGCATATATTAAGGAGAATGGATAGTAAAAAAAATGTCAAGAATTATTTTTGCGAAACTTGTAACTATATATCATGTAGTAAAAAGGATTTTAATAAACATATTTTAACACCAAAACATAAAAAGTTTGAAAATGCTAGTAAAATGCTAGTAGATGCTAGTAATATATCCCTTCCCACAAGAAAATATGCGTGTAATTGTGGTAAAACATATAACCATGATAGCAGTTATTATAGACATAAAAAAACATGTTCATATGAGGAAGAAGAAACCGATAATAATACAGATGAGACACCAAATATGGAATTGATCCATTACCTTATGAAAGAAAACAAGGAAATTAAAGAAATGATATTGGAAATCGTCAAAAATGGGATAGTTAATAATACACATATGAATAGTCATAATACAAATACAACTACCAATTCTCATAATAAGGCATTCAATTTGAATTTCTTCTTGAACGAGACGTGTAAGAATGCCATGAATATAACGGATTTTGTGGATTCCATACATTTGCAACTCAGTGATTTGATGGAGGTGGGTGAGTTGGGGTATGTGGAAGGAATTTCAAAGATCATCGTGAAAAACCTGAATCAGTTGGATGAGACAGAGAGACCGATTCATTGTACAGATAAGAAGAGAGAAACGATGTATATCAAGGATCAAGGAGAGTGGAGTAAAGAGGATGATAAGAAGACGAATTTGAAGAGGGCGATTACACGTATAGCAGATAAGAATTTAAAGTTGTTGCCGGTCTTTCGAGAGAAGTTTCCAGAATATAGAGATTCTTCTTCCAAAATATCGGATGTGCATGATAAGTTAGTGGTGGAAGTGATGGAGACGGATGATGCGAAGAAGGATAAGATTGTTCATAATATTTCCAAGGTGACAAATATTAGAGAGAAATGAAATCGGCAAAATATGTCACAATTTGAATTGTTGATTTTCTCT
>Ga0194119_10001127_pt1 | contig 49700 bp, 43 predicted proteins | sample TA2MahC100mmetaG_FD_148620 | JGI IMG/M metagenome (GOLD analysis project Ga0194119, IMG submission 148620) | Freshwater microbial communities from Lake Tanganyika, Tanzania - TA2015018 Mahale Deep Cast 100m | ecosystem: Environmental > Aquatic > Freshwater > Lake | place: Tanzania: Lake... | reverse complement strand
GCGTCTGGTCTCCGCCCTCCTCGCAGAAATCACCGAGGAGTGGGAGACAGGAAAAATCTACCTCAACATGGCCTCCCCGAATCCACAGGCGAACTGATGCCCGCAGAAATCACAGAAAGAAAATTGCGCGGCCTTCTGCAGGGCGTTCAGGTAGTGGCGTTTCATGTTTTTTTGGCCGTCAATTGGGCCTAGATCTGGGTACCTGGCTTGGGTCTGGTCGCGGATTTTGGCCGCGCTGAGCGGGGTTTGCTACGGAATCGACCAAGCCGATTCCGGACTTGGGTCGCCGCGCAGAGAGCGCTTCTCCACCACCAACCGCCCAACAATCCCTCCACTGGCAGCGCGATGGGAGGGAGTAGCTTCCTACTGGGGCTGCTCGTGAAAACAGGGTCTGGTCCGGAGTCCGTGTCGCTCCGGCATCTTCGACAGCGACTGCTCGGGGTGATCGCGCTCCGGGGTGACCATCCGAAGCACTGGGCGGCCGGTCTTTGCCGGCACCAGCACTTCAGGTGCTCCCACGCAAATCCCCACCAGGACCGTCCATGTCGAGGATGGGCGCGGCTTTCGGACCCGAAGCTGGCCGCGGCGTTTCCAGTCACCACTTCCCCCACAAATCCGCGCCTTGCGTGGCGGGGCGGGGTCTGGCATTTCTTGAGGGTCGAAGCGCCATGCGTTCCAAGCCCTCCATTCAGGCGATCGGGTTGATCGAGAAGATCGAGAAGATTGAGCACGTCGGGATCCGGAAGATTCCGGGACGATCCGAGAGCCGGCATTGTTGAACGCCTGGGAAGAAACCCCGTTCCGCACGCCGGAACGGGGTTTTTTGATTCCCACCCCATCCGACTTCAGGGCCGAATTCAGGACACCACGACAGCACGACAGCGACCCCACATGAAGCCAAAGCAGATCGAAATCTACGACACCACCCTGCGGGACGGTTCCCAGGGCGAGGGCATCAATTTCTCGCTCGCCGACAAGCTGCGGATCGCCGAGCGGCTCGATCAGTTCGGGGTCCACACCATCGAGGGCGGCTGGCCGGGTTCCAATCCGAAGGACCTCGAGTTCTTCAAGCAGGCCGCACGCCGCAAGTGGAAGAACGCCCGCATCGCGAGCTTCGGCTTCACCCGCCGCAAGGGCGTGTCGGTCGAGAACGATGAGCAACTCCGCATGCTGCTCGATGCCGAGACCCCGGTGATCACCATCGTGGGCAAGACGTGGCTGCTGCACGTCACCGAGGTGCTCCGGGCCAAGCCCGACGAGAACCTCGGCATGATCGGCGACACGATCCGCTTCCTGAAAGATCACGGGAAGACCGTGGTGTACGACGCCGAACACAGCTTCGACGGCTTCAAGGACCAGCCCGACTACGCGCTGGCCACCTGGCAGGCGGCCGAGCAGGCCGGGGCCGATGTCATCTGCCTCTGCGACACCAACGGCGGATGCCTGCCGTCGGAGATCGCCCGGATCACCGCCTTCGCCAAGGGCAAGCTCAGCACGGCCATCGGCATCCACACCCACAACGATTGCGGGCTGGGCGTGGCCAACGGCATCGCCGCCCTCGAGGCCGGTGCGACCCAGATCCAAGGTGTGATCAACGGCTACGGCGAGCGCACCGGCAACTGCAACCTCACCAGCGTGATTCCCATCGTGCAGTTCAAGATGGGTCTGCGCGGCGTGCCGGCCAAGTCGCTGCCCAAGCTCAAGGAGCTGTCGGAGTTCGTGGACGGTGTCGCGAACATGCGGCACGACCCTCGCCAGCCGTGGGTCGGCCAGACGGCCTTCGCGCACAAGGGCGGCATCCACGTGCACGCGATCGAGAGGGTGGCCCGCAGCTACGAGCACATCACGCCGGAGTCGGTGGGCAATCACCGCCGCGTGCTCGTGAGCGACATGTCCGGCCGCACCAACATCCTGGTCAAGGCGGCCGAGCTGGGCTTCAAGCTCGACACCCACCAGCCCGAGACCCAGGCCATCACCGCCAAGATCAAGGACCGCGAGAACGCCGGCTACGAGTACGAGGCGGCCGAGGCGTCGCTGGCCCTGCTGATCCGCGGGGTGCTCGACCACAACCCCGAGCTGCTCTTCACCGTCGATGGATATCACGTGTCGATGCGCGGCAACGGCCCGCAGTCGGTGTGCGAGGCCACGGTCAAGGTCCGGGTCGGCAATCAAGTGCACCACACGGTGGCGGAGGGCGATGGACCCGTGAATGCCTTGGACGGCGCGCTGCGATCGGCGCTGGCCAAGTCGTTCCCCAAGATCCGCTCGCTGGCGCTGACCGACTACAAGGTGCGCATCCTCGACGGCATCGCCGGGACCGGGGCCAAGACCCGCGTGCTCATCCAGAGCACCGACGGCAAGCGCGAGTGGGGCACGGTGGGCGTGAGCGAGAACATCATCACGGCTTCGCTCGAGGCGCTGGTGGACTCCATGGAGTACGCGCTGCTCAAGAAGTAGCCGCACCCCCGCGCGCCCTGCGCGACCCGAGCCTGTGTTTGCCAAAGCACGGCCGGCCGCATAGCAATGGCGAAGGCGACGTTCGGAAACGGTAGACGCCGGGGTCGGTCGCGGGCGCGTGGTGGAATTGGCAGACACGATGGACTTAGGATCCATTGGCGAAAGCCGTGCAGGTTCAAGTCCTGTCGCGCCCACCATGACCGGCCTCCCGACCGCCGCCGCCGACCAGATCCGCCGCCCTGATCCATCGACCCGACTCCAGCCCCCTGCTCCACGGATGAACGCCCACGGGAAGAACGCTCCCCGCGCACGGACCGCCCCTCCGGCCGGACCTGCCGGACCGGCCGCCGCGGCCTTGCTGGCCACCCTGCTGTCCGGCTGCGGGCCCTCGGGCGAGCGGGCGCTGGTCGAGGGCGACCGACTGCTCCAGGCCGGCAAGTCGGCCGAGGCCGTGCCGTTGCTGGAACGGGCCGCGCAGGACCTCCCCCAGAACGCCCCGGCCCTCAACCACCTGGGCCTTGCCTACCATGCGACCGGCCGGACCAACGATGCCCGCCGGGCCTACCTGCGGGCTCTGGAGGTGGACCGCAACCGCATCGAGGCCACCCACAACCTGGCGGTCAGCCACCTGGAGCGCGGGGAATGGCTCGAGGCCGAGCGGGGATTCCGGGCCTACCTCGTGGCCCATCCGGGGGACGCCCCCGTGCTCGAGACGCTGGCCCAACTGCAGTTCCAGTCGGGACGGTGGGACGACGCCGAGCGGTCCTACGCGGCCATCCAGCCGGCCGAGGCCATCAGCGCCGACGGATGGAACACCCGGGGGCTGCTCACCTTGCGCAAGCGCCGCTTCAAGGATGCGGTGAAGTGCTTCCAATACGCGTTGAGCCTGGCCCCGGCATCCACGACGCCGCTCTACAACCTCGGAGTGACCCACCAACTCCAGGGAGACCGCCGCTCGGCCGCCGCCCAGTACCGGCTCTGGCTGGCGGCCAATCCAGGCGCCCCGCAGGCCGCAACCGTCCAGGAGCTGATCCGCCAGTGGGAGGCTCCCCCGGCCGCCCCGACCACGGCGACCAATGCGGCGGCGAGCCTCACCGCCAGCGCCACCCCCCCAGTGGCCACCAGCTCGGCCGGCAACCTCGGCAAGACGCCACGGCCCGCCTCCATCGCCGGGCGGACCAACGCCGTGGCCGAAAGCGCCCGAGCGACGCCCGCGCCAGCAACGGCGCCCGCGTCGGCACCCGCGCCAGCGTCACCGACCGCGCCGGCCCTCCCCGCCAAGACACCCGAAGCCAAACCCGCCGTTGCCTCCTCGGCTGCCCCCCCGGCGCCCACCACGACCGCTCCGGCCGTCGCCCCCCGCGTGGCCGCACCACCGCCCCCGCTGCAGGTGGTGGAGGTCTCGGAAGACCCGCCCCTGAAGCCGGCCCAGGCCGAACCCACCGGGCAACCCTCCAAGCCGTTGGCGGTCGGGACGCCCCTGGCGAACCCCGCGCCGGCTCCCGTGCCCGCGCCGGCCCCACCGTCCGTCGCGGCAGCCCCTCCGGCATCGACCGGCGATGCGGAGGCCGACGACTCCGCAACCCCGGCCAAGCGCTCGCTCTGGGAGCGGGTCACGCCCGGTAAATGGGCCAACCCGGGCAAATGGGCCAACCCGGTGCAGTGGTTCCGCAAAGATCCGGCCTCGACGACCAACCCGGTGGCAACAGCGACCGCTGCGGCGACGGCCGGCAAGCCGGCCAAGAAGCCCACGCCGCTGACCCCGTCCCCGTCCACGCTCCCATCCCCCGCCTCGGCGGCGACGGCCCCGGCGCCACGCGCCCAGATCGCCTCACCCCGCCGGCCGGCCCCGCCACGCTACGTGCGCAGGGCCACGGGCGGGCTGCCTGCGGGCAACCGGGCCGCCGCCGAGCCGTTTTTCCTGCAGGGTACCAGCGCCCAGCAACGCCGTGACCTGGTGACCGCCGCCGCCGAATACCGGCGGGCCACCGAGGTCGACCCCTCCTTCCACGAGGCCTATCACAACCTCGCCCTGGTCGCGATGGATCAGGGCGACCTGAACCTGGCCCTGCTGGCCTGCGAACAAGCCCTGCTCCTCCGGCCGTCCGATGCCGAGACGCGGCGGAACTTCGCGGCCGCACTCAAGGCGGCCCGGTATCCGCAGGACGCCGCCGAACAACTCGAGCTGTTCCTCGCCGCCCGACCCACGGACACGGCCCTGCACCTGGCGGCGGCGGGCCTGTACGCCGGTGAACTCGATGAACCCGCCAAGGCCCGCACCCATTACGAGGCGGTGCTGGCGCTGGAACCGAGCCATCCGCAGGCGGCCGCGATCCGGGGCTGGCTCTCGGGCCATCCCCGGTAGGCCATTTTGGCGCACTGGCCTCGCGTGCCCGTTGCCCACCGTCGCCGGACGCCCTCCCCAATCCAACGACGCCCCGGACCTCCCGTGACAGAACCTGGCATACCCCCGGTGATCCCCGGCGCGCCGGCGGCACCGATCGCCGCCGAGCGACAGGCGCGCGGAAAGTTCCACTGCGCGGCCTGCGGGGCCGAGACCATCTGGGATCCCGGGGCCAAGGCGTTGGTCTGCGACTACTGCGGCACCGCGGCGCCCGAGCATGCCGCCCCATCGGCCGCCCCGGCCGGCACCATCCGGGAACATGACCTCGACGACGCCCTCCAAAGCCTGCCCGACACGGCGCGGGGCTGGAACGCGCGATCCAGTTCGGTGCGCTGCCAGAGCTGCCATGCCATCTCGGTCTTCGAGGCCGAGCAGGCGGGCCGCCGGTGCGACTTCTGCGGGTCGGCCCAGCTGGTGCCCTACCAGGAACTCCAGCAATCGATCCGCCCGGAAAGCCTGCTGCCCCTGAAGGTGGATGAGACTCGGGTCCGCGACAGCCTGCGCTCGTGGTACCGGGGGCGCTGGTTCGCGCCGTCGAACCTCGGGGACCGGGCCCTCACCGACACGGTCCACGGGGTCTACCTGCCGTACTGGACCTTCGACGCGCACGCCGACGCCGACTGGACGGCCCTCAGCGGCTACCACTACTACACGACCGAGACCTATACCGACGGCAACGGCCGCACCCAGACCCGGCAGGTTCGCCACACCCGCTGGGTGCCCAGCGCCGGATCGCTGTCGCATGCCTTCGACGACGAGCTGGTGCCCGGGTCCAAGGGTGTGCGCGCGGACCTGCTCCGCCGGATCGAGCCGTTTCCGACGGCCGACCTGGTGCCCTACCACGACGGCTACCTCGCCGGTTGGACGGTCGAGCGCTACCAGATCGACCTGGTGGGCGCGGCCACCGAATCGCGCCGGAGCATGGCCGACCAGGTCCGCTCGATGTGCGCCGGCGAGGTGCCCGGCGACACCCACAGCAACCTGCAGGTGTCGATCCGGTGGAGCCGCCAGACCTTCAAGCACATCCTCGTGCCGGTCTGGCTCCTGACCTACGACTACGGACGCAGGAGCTATCAGGTGGCCGTGAACGGATACACCGGGGCCATCGCGGGCGACCGGCCCTACAGCCTGACCAAGATCATGCTCGCGGTGCTGGCGGTCGTGGCCTTCATGGCCGTGGTGGTCTGGATGGGCGAGAACTGGAGATTCCAGCGCTGAGACCGCAGACACCGCCGCCGACGCTGACGACGCCGACGTCGTCGACTCGACGCCATCAACGCCGGGAGGGACCGCTAGCCAGCAGGGCGCCGGCGAGGGTGAACGCGGTCCAGGCCGAGGCCGGGATGTACAGACCGAACTCGGCGAACCCGTGGGTGAACCAGCCGAGCAGCCCCAGGAAGACCGCCCATTCCAACCGATGGCGATCGGCCTCCGGCCAGGCATTCCAGGCCGGGGGCGACACCGACCCGGGCGACGATGCCCCCCCCGAGCCCAGGGCCCCGGCAGACCGGGTCACCCAACGGCCCAGCGTCCACAACAGGCCCCCGATCCATGCCGTGTAGAGGGCGAAACCCGGAAGCCCGGAGTCGCTGGCCTGTTCCAGGTAGTCGTTGTGAACGAGGCGGGCCATCTCGGACTCCGGTGCCTTGAGCCGGGCGTAGGGTCGCTGGAAGGTTCCCGGTCCGCTGCCCCACAGCGGATGGGCCCGGGTGTTCTGCAATGCGGCCTTCCAGTAGTCGGCACGGGCCACGGCGCTGGTTGCCCCCTTGGCGAAGTAGCCGGCGAACCGAAGTCCGAAGAGGCCGAGGCCCCCGGCCAGCAACCAGGACACCAGGGCCACCTTGTGCCGGGCCGGTGCCGGCCTCATCAGCAGGGCCACCGCGCCCACCCCCAGGGCCACCAGCCATCCGGCCTTGGATCCGGTCCAGTACAGGCAGAGGCCTCCCAAGATGCCGAAGCTGCCCAGCAGCAACCGGCGCACCGACCCCTTGAGGGAGGCCCCGACCGCGGCCAGCACCGCCAGCGCGGCCGGCAACAGCAGCAGGATCAGCCCGGCCAACGCGTTCGGATAGACCATCGTGCCGTTGACGCGGGCGCGGCGCATCTTGTCGAGGATGGCCGGGTTGGCGATGTCGACGCCGTTGGTTCGGATCACCAGCAGGTTGGCCTTGAGTTCCGCCATCGACGCGGCCGTGAAATTGGTCCAACCCGTCGCCTCGCCCTCGAGGAGCACCTGATAGTCCTGCCGCAGTTCGAAGAGATGCTGTTGGGCGGCCTTGTTGAGGCAAAGCCCGAAACCGGCAATGAGGCCGACCCAGAGCCACCCGCTGCGCAGGGCCGGCCCGAGGGCGAGGAACCCCAGCCCGAAGCAGGCGACACAACCGGTCAACTGCGGCAGCGTCCAGCCGGTAAGCACCGCGTCGACCGAGCGACCCGCGGACAGGGCCTGCCAGGCCAGCCACAGCACCGGCAACAGCAGCAGGAGTCCCGTCGAGCGGTCGCGGCCGCGCAGGGCCTCCATGGGCCGCGTGGCCATCAGGCCGGCCACCGTCAGCACCAGAAGCAGCGGCGCGGCAAGACGCGAGGGCCAGGGCTGCTGCAGCCACTCGGCCAGGTCGCGGGGCATCGGGATTTGCGCCTCGAGGATGACCGGGTTGCCCCACTTGAGGATGGCCATCCCGAGGAACGCGCCGAAGACCAGGGCGAAGAACCGCAGGCCCCCGGGGGCCGACGCCCCGCCCGACGCCGCGCCCGGGGACCGGGCGGGAGCGGGACCACCGGCGGTGGCGCTGGAGGCGGGGCCGCTCACAGGTGCAATCTCAGCAGACCGACCTCGAGGGCCAGGGCCTCCTGCACGTTGGTGTGGAGGAGCCGCTGGGTGCCTTCCCAGTTCTCCAGGTTGGTCTGGGCCTGCTCCCGGCGGAGCCGTGCCGCCACCGCCTCGGTGGCCGTCTCGAGCGTGGGGAAGAACGCCGCCTGGTCGGTGACCCCGCAGGCCTTGAGCCAGACGTCCCGCAGCCAGGCCTGCAGGCCGGCGAGGTATTCGCCCCGACGCCGCCGGTACTCGGCCTCGATGGCGGCCGTGAGCGCGTCCTCCCACTGCTCCTTCTGGGCGGGCGTGGCATCGGGATATTTCGCCAGCGGCGAGGCGGCCGTGCACTGCTCCTCGATGCGCTCGCGGGCCGCCCCCAGCGACTCCAGCAGCGTGCCGAGCAACTGGTAGCGGGCCAGCACCCCGGTCGATCCCGGGGCGGCCTTCCGGGCGAAGTCGGTCACCCAACGGGCCACTTCGTCGCCCACCCGGAACGGCCGGACCCCGAAGCCGACCCGCTGGCATCGGGAGAGGATGGTCTCGAGCAGGCGCCCGGGCTCGGTGGTCAGGAGGATGAGCACGGAGCCGGCCGGCGGTTCCTCGAGGGTCTTGAGGAAGATGTTGGCCGCCGAGGTGTTCATCCGGTCGGCGCCCGCGAAAATCACCATCTTGTGACGCCCCTGCATGGGCTTGAGGGTGATCGTGCGCACCACCTCGCGGGTCTGCTCGGCGCTGATCTGGCGGGACTTGTTCTCGGGGCGCACCCAGGTGACGTCGGCATGGTTGCGGGCGGCGATGCGCTCGCAGTTGGCACACCGACCGCAGGGAGCCATGGGGGTGCCCCCGGGCGACCGCTCGGCCGGCGCGGAGCAGTTGAGGGTCTGGGCCAGCGCCTCCGCCCCGGCCTCGAGCGAGTCGAGGTCGTCGCCGAAGAACAGGTATCCATGCGCCAGGCGGTCCCGCGACAGGCTGCGTCGCAGGAGTTCCCAGGGTTTGGAGGAGGCCAGGTCCGGATCCATGGAGGAAGGCGGGGCGGCGCCGTCGGAGCGGCTACTTCTTGGAGATCTCCTTGGCCCAGCTGTCCTTGAGGCCGATGGTCCGGTTGAACACCCGCGGCACCGAGGCCGGGGCGACCCCGGTCGGCGAGTACGGCACGTCGAGGGTGAAGTAGCCCAGGCGCTCGAACTGGAAGCGGTCGGTCTGGCGTGCCTCGGCCAGGGAAGGCTCCAGCAGGGCCGTGACCGTGGTCGCGCTCTCGGGATTGAGCACCGACTTGAAGTCGCGCCCCTCGGCCTCGGGCTCCTCCTCGGTGAAGAGCCGGTCATAGAGCCGCACCTCGGCCCGGAGGGCATGCGCGGCGCTGACCCAATGGATGGTTCCCTTGACCTTCTTGGCGGCATTGGCACCCCCGGTCCGGGTCTCGAGGTCGGCCGTGCAGCGCAGCTCGATCACCGCGCCCGAGGCGTCCTTGACCACCTCGTCGCAGCGGATGATGCAGGCGTACTTGAGGCGCACCTCGCCGCCCGGGCGCAGCCGGAAATACTTCGGCGGCGGCACCTCCATGAAGTCGTCGGACTCGATCCACAGCTCGCGGGTGAAGGCGATCTTGCGGGTGCCCAGCTCGGGCTGCGACGGGTTGTTCACCGCGTCGAACCAGTGGGTCTCCCCCTCGGCGATGTTGATGAGCACCACCTTGATGGGCCGGAGCACGGCCAGGCGGCGCAGGGCCACGAGGTTCAGGTCGTCGCGGATGCAGCCCTCGAAGACCGACACCTCGGTGAGGCCGTTGTACTTGGTGACGCCGATGGCGGCGGCGAAGGCGCGCAGGGCCTCGGGCCGGACCCCGCGCCGGCGGAGGCCGCTCAAGGTGGGCATGCGCGGGTCGTCCCAACCGGTCACCAGGCCCTCCTCGACGAGCTGCAGCAGCTTGCGCTTGCTCATCACCGTGTAGCCGAGGCTCAGGCGGGCGAACTCGATCTGGCGGGGCAGCTTGCGAGGAAGGTCGAGCGACTGGAGCACCCAATCGTAGAAGGGCCGGTGGATCTCGAACTCGAGCGTGCAGATGGAATGGGTGATGCCCTCCAGGTAGTCGCTGATCGGATGGGCGTAATCGTACATCGGGTACAGGCACCAGCGGTCGCCGGTCCGGTGGTGCGTGGCGTGCCGGATGCGATACAGGGCCGGGTCGCGCAGGTGGATGTTGGGCGAGGCCATGTCGATGCGGGCCCGCAGGGTGCGGGTGCCGTCGGCCAACTCGCCTTTCCGCATGCGCTCGAAGAGATCGAGGTTCTCCTCCACGGAGCGCTCCCGCCAGGGGCTGGGCCTGCCGGGCCGCTCGGGCACGCCGCGGTACTCGGACATCTGCTCCGGGGTCAGGTCGCAGACGTAGGCCTTGCCACGGCGGATGAGTTCCACCGCGAACGCCCGCATCTGCTCGAAATAGTCGGAGGCGAAGAACGGCTCGAGCGGGCGACCGGAGGCCTCGGTGGGCAGCACGGCGGTGCCGCTGACATCGCCGGGCACCTTGCGGCCCAGGCGGTCGTCGGCCCAACCGCGGATGAGCCAATCGACGTCGGCCTGGATGGACTCCACATACTCCACCTCCTCCTTGGTCGGGTTGGTGTCGTCCATCCGCAGGTTGCAGCGCCCCCGGGTCTCGCGGGCGATGCCGAAGTTGAGGCAGATGGACTTGGCGTGGCCGATGTGCAGGTAGCCATTGGGCTCCGGCGGGAAGCGGGTGACGCTGAGCGGATGCTTCCCGGACTGCAGATCGCCAGCGACGATGTCGCGGATGAAGTCTGCCGGGGCGGGAGGCGGCATGGGTGCGGATTCCGACATACGAATTCGGCCGGGAGTCTTACGGCCACCCCCGGCGAAGTCGAGAACCTCGGACGGGGGGCGACGCTAGGCCCAAATACCCAGCGGCCCAGCGGCCCCGCGCCCCGCGTCATCGCGCAGGCCCAACCAGCCATCGGCGGCACGGGAGACCAAACATCCGCACCAAGGGGGGCGGATCAAGCCGTCGCAAAGCAATGGTCCCAATGGTGTGCCTTCAGCCGTCGCCACGCCTTGGTCAAATGCTCGGGCTTCATGATGCGGCGCTTGCGCGGGTTCCACCTGTGGACCGCGGAAACCGCCGATTCGGCGGAATTCCGCGCATCCAGATTGTCTCGCATGACCCAATGCACCGAGCTGAGCAACTCCAGGCCGTAGGGATCTTCAAAGCCCTCGATCAGTTGCGTCACTCGCTCCATCCGTTGACGAATCAACTCATCGTCGACGAGAAATGATTCCGCCTCTTCGACGGCTCCCGGCAGCAGGTCGATCGGTTTGGTCGGCGTATTCTTCCCATCGCCGTATCCCTGCGTGTAGTGCTTTTCCAGGCGGATGAGAACCTGACGCAGATTCCGGGCGTAGGGACCAAAGGTCCGCGCCTCGTATCGAAGCCGCAGCGGCTGTCCTGCCGACTGCAGGAAATACAACAGTTTGTGAATTTCCAGGAGGCTGACAAATGGGTCCAACAGCCCTTTGAGATACCGGTCCATCAACACGATCAACGCCGCCTGACCGACCGTCATTTTTGGCCGCTCGGTCCGATTGGGCATGGACCTCGCCTCGGGCGATCCGGCAGGAGCGAAGACCATCACCAAGACCAGTCCGCCAGCCTCGAGGTAGTCCTTCACGCATTTCCAACCGAGTTCGAAGCAATACTCGAACCGGTGGATCACCCCCTCCTTCTCCAACGGGTTCAGCGCGGAGGGCCCGTTTTCCATCGCATCGCGCAGGAGCTCGAAGGCGCGGTCGAAATTCCGGGAGCGCTGCTTCCAGCGGATGTCGGAATTGGAGTTCATGAGGCCAGGACCAAAAGGTAGAGATGACGGATGGATCCAGAACGAGGTCGAGACACTTGGGCATCACCAAGGCCCTGCGCCGAGGCTTAGCCGAATGCCAACCGCGATATCCTGTCGCTCGACAGGAACCCCTGCGTTGACGACAAGGCTCAGCATGGATGGCCGTGGAGCACACCCCCGCCTTGGGTCGCAATGCGCGATGATCGGGATCGCGCCCCACCTTTGGAACGGTCTCAACTGAATCGCAGGGGCGATCGTCCATGACCGTGATTCGCCGCCAGCAACCGGCACCCCAGAGCGGAACGACTCGGTTCAGGCGCGAACCCCCTCCGCAGGCCGGGTTCATTGCATGGCTCATGCCAGGTGTGCTGGCCGCGGGAGCCCTCGCGGCTCTGGTGGCGTTCCAATGGGGGCGCGCCCGGTGGGGGGATTCCGAAGGAACCCATCCTTGGGACTCATGGCCGTTGGGTCAGCCGGATGAACCGGGACGTTTCGGCGATCGTCCCGAGCGCGACGTCGAGAGTTCGGGCACCTTTGGGGAGGATGGCGTGCGGAACCCAGCGCACCAAATCCTCCGAGACCTCGACGCCAAACTCGGCCCGCGCCTCGGTGTCCAACTCGATCCGCAGAACGCCCGGCCTGAGGGATTCGTCCATCGAGACCCGCAAGGACGGCCCGACGACAGGGGCCGCCTGGACGCGGTCGATGGCCGCACGGAACCGCTCGATCGGCGACTGGGTGGATCCGTAGTTCTGCAGGGTGTCGAGCAGTTCCCAGGGACGGGCGTTGGGGGAATTGGTGACTTCGTTGATGATGGCGAAGATCGGCTGACCGCCAGCGGCGAAGCGTCGGGCCAGCACCCGCTGGGTGTCCTGGAGCACCGGGTCGAACCCGTACCGCTGGATGAAGGTGGTGGTGGCGGTGCGATCCCGTGACTGGGTGTCGGCCTGGAGGTTGAGGGCGATGTGGACCACGGGAATCCCGGCAGGATTGCCGCCGCGGTTCCGATAGTGGTCCACGATGCCGGCATCCACCTGGGGCGCAGCGGCCACGCAGAACGGGCACCAGTGGGCGAACCACTCGAGGAAGACGATGCTCCCCGTGAAGTCCGAGAGCCGGACCGGCTTCCCGGTGGTGCGATCGGTGAGGGTGAACTCGTCGACGAGGTCACCGACGGCGTAGCGGGACTGCCCCCAGGCGGGTGACAAAGAGGCCAGGAGCCAAAGCACGGTGGCCATGGCCCGTCCACGACGGATGGTGCGGGGGAGGTGGTTCATGGAGTCTCGGGGATCGGGAGTGGTTTTGGGGAACGGGTTCAGGGCGCCGGACGCTAGAATTCCCAGCGGTAGGATGCCTGGAGGGAGAGGAAGACGCGGTCGCGGTACAGGTTGGCGAAGAAGGCGGTGTTGAAGGCCACCGGTTCATAGTCGGACCAATAGGGCCCGACGCTCACGTACACGGTGTGACCCGGACGGGACCAGCGGAACCCCAGGTTGAGCTCGGCCGACTCGAGCGGCGGGGCCGAAGTCGAAAACGAGATGCTGTTCTCCACCTCGCCATTGTCCCGGTAGCCACGAGCCCGGCCCACCGCATGCCAACCCTCCCGGAATTCCCACTCGATGCCCACCCCCGCCCACCCGCCTTCAAAGCGCCGTTGCGCAGCCCCGTTGAGTTCCTCTCAGGTGTAGCCTCCATCCAGGCGGAGCACCCAGTCGGGACCGAGGGCGAAATAAGCCTCTCCGGTGGACGACCATCGAGGCCGGCGCTCGACCTGGTCGGCCACCCGCAGGGCGGAGCGGGTCTTCAGCCAGGGGGTGACCGCGACCTCGAGGCCAAGGCGGTGGCTTCGGGTGTCGAGGTGCCTGCGCAGCGGGCGCACGTTGATGAGGGACCCGTTCTCGTCGAGGATCTCGGCATGGCCCGGGGCGATGCGATCCAGCGCCAGCGCGCTCTCCACCTGGATCCACAGTCGGGTCGGGATGGTTTCGTGGCGAAGGCCCATGCCACCGGCCAGTCCAGCCGGATCCGGGGTCCTCAGACCCGGCAACCCCTCGAAGAATTGGGTGTACCATCGGGAAACCCAGGCGCTGCGATAGGATTGAAAACCCTCATACGCGGAGGCATCGGCGAGAATCGTCCAGCGCAGGTCGACCGTCCTTGCCAGGTGCAGTCCCACGCCCACGCGGGATTCCTCGAGACGCTCCGGCCGCCCGAAGAGATCAAAATCCACCGGCACGTAATCGACCCCGAACCACCCTCCACCGAGTTCGGCACGCACCCACGTTTCCCCCAACTGGACTCCGACGGCGGTGGATCCCTGGAAGATCTGGATGTCCCCGGAGGCGAGGGAATCGAGGTCGAGGTCAACGGCCGGGATCTCGCGGGAGGAGCCCATCAGGACCGGGATGACCAGGGCTCCGAGAGCCAGGCATGCGAGCCTGCCCCGGAGACGGTGGTTGGACTGGATGGGCTTCATCGGCAGGTGGAGCATCCGGCGGCCTGGGCCCCGTTCTGTCCGGCACGGCCGGATTCGATCTGGAGGGTGAGGCGCGAGGTCGCCACCCAGGCACCTGAACCACCAAAGCCCATGTTGCCACGGCTCAACCGCGAGACCGCCCCGGGTTCAAACCGGGTACACCCGCCGCCCCCCAAGCCGGCTCCAAGGAGCAGCAGACCCCACCATCGGGCTCCCCGGGATCGAAGGCATTGTCCCGCATCCATGACCATGAGAGGTTCGCCCCCGGACGGATATTCCCGGGAATATCCTGGATCGTAGCGCCTCACATCATGGTGAACCCGCCGGACATGGAAGAACTGGTGGACCTCCATCAGGCCACCCTCTACCGGTTCGCCCTCGGGCTCACCGGATCGGTGCACCATGCGGCGGATCTGACCCAGCAGACCTTCCTGCTCTGGGCGACCAAGGGGCACCAACTTCGGGACGGGACCAAGGCGCGCTCCTGGCTGTTCACCACGCTGCACCGGGAGTTTTTGCGCATGCGACGCCACGAGGTGCGCCATCCGCACACGGATCTCGAAACCGCCGAGATGGAACTGCCCCCGGAAGAGCCCGAGGTCTGGAGCCGGCTGGATGGCCGGACCGTGGTCGAGGCCCTGCATGCCGTGGAGGAACCCTTCCAGCCCCCCCTGCTCCTGTTCTACCTCGAGGAGTTGCCCTACCGTGAAATCGCCGAGGCCCTTGAGGTTCCGGTTGGCACCATCATGTCCCGGATCTCCCGCGGCAAGACGCTGCTGCGGCAGCATCTCCGGGACGCGATGTCCGAACACGGTTCCGACCCGAAGATCCTCAGGCTGCCCCCGAACGACGCCCTACGCCGACAGGACCCCATGGCATGAATCATCCCCGTGCTTTTTCCATGACGCTTCCCGGGGCCCGCCTGGTCGTCTCGGCAGCCACCACCGCCGATCTGGCAAACCCGTCGCAGGAGCTCGCCGCCGCCCTGGAGTTCCTGAAGAACCACCGGGACGACTGGACCGCGTGGCAACAGGAGCAACAGCGGGATCAGGCCATCGCCCGCACCTTCGGCACGGTCGGCCCGCCGCCGGGATTGCGGGACCAGATCCTGGCTGCGCAGGGGGCCCAACATCGACCCCAGGCGAGGCGGCGGTTTCTCCTGGCCTGGGCCGCCGGTCTGGCACTGGTCGCCGGTGCGGGGATTGCGACCCGTTGGATGCCCGGGAAGTCCGATGCCTTGGCGGCCCTCCGGGACGGATCGCTCGCGGCGGCAGCCTCCCACTTCCTGGATCGGGAATGGGATCATGTCTTCGACCATACGGCCGGGACCCTGGACGACCTCCGACAGTTCCTGGAGAGGGAGGGTGAGCCGGGAGCCCTCGATCCGGGCGACGGCTTCGACCGGCTTTCGACGCTCGGTTGCCGACGGTTTTCCTGGAAGGGACAGGTGGCGGTGCTGGTTTGCTTCCGGACGGCCGGCGACGGGACGATCGTTCACGTGATCTCGGTCCCGAGGGCCGCGGTGGGTCCGGAGGCCCGGGAAGACCTCGACCTGTTCCGAGAGGGCCGTTGGCATGCGGCCTCATGGACCCGCGGAGGGCGGGCCTATGTCGCGCTGTCGAGCCAACCGCTGGATCCGGGACACTGGAGTCGGACCCGCCTCCCCGACGGCGGAGTCCCGACGCAACGGACCTAGCCGGCCAAGCCCCAGGAGCGGACACCGGCAACCAGACGGTGTGGAATCGGGCAGCGCAGGAACTGGCCTCGAGGCTGGCATCGATCCGACGACCCGCGCCCCGACATTTCGACCCGTCTGCTTCGGTCCAGCCCCGTCCCGAAGGGAGGCCCATCCTGATGAGCACCCGGCAGACCCACGCTGGAGAATGGACGAGGTGTGGCGTCGTCACTTGCTTCCTTCTCCACGAGCCTCAACCTTGAGCGACGTCGGGGGAGATGCCAGCGGAGGGATCAACCTTTACATGGTCTGGAATGCTCGACGCGTTCATCGGGAACTCGCGTCGCGCGATGCAGTCTTCGGCCTGTCCCGGAAAGAGAGTGCGCGGGAACGCTGGGTTCTGGCCCTGAGCGCCGCCTCCATCTTGGTGGTGATCCTGGAAGCCTTGGCGCACCGCTTCATCAGGAACCACACCCACTTCTGACGGGCCGGCGGGCGGGCCGGTCACCATGGCATGGTCCGGAAAGCCTTGGACCTGAATCCAGGCGTCAACGGCAGCGCGCTGCGCCGTCGCCGGCATGATGGACGGCGATGGGACAATGGACTTCGTGCGGCAACATTCCTCCCGGTTGGGGAAGGAACCGCGGCGGTGGCATGGATCGGCGACTTCTGTCGTAGGACCGCATCCAATCCCAAGGAAACGACGCCTCGACGCATCCACCTGGGACCGAGTCTTTGAAACGCCAGGCTCACATTGAACTCGGGGAGCGATCGGGTTATCTCTCTTCCATGCCGTCCCTGTTCCGCCGGTTGGGCACGACGAATCATGTCTCGCCGCTCCGACGCCGACTCAAGGCCGTAGGGTTGGGAGATGCCACGTCGCTCATGCGGTTGGCCGTTCAACGGGGTTGCCGGTATTATCAGGATGTCGCAGCGGGAGACGTGGTGGATCCTGGAAACGAGAAGGTTTCCAACGAGGAACTCGCGATCGGTCTTCTGCACGGCAGCCTGGAATGGTCCCCCGACGCACTTCGGATGGGAGCCGCTCTTCTGGGGGCCCAAGGCAACGACCCGGAAAAACTTCTTCGACTGGCAAGGATGGAACGCGCCGAACCGGTCGTCCGTGAACTGGCCAAAGTGGGCCGCAGTGTCGAACCGACCAACCGTCTCTGGGCATGTCTGCTGGAGGGTCTTCCGGATCGAGGTGGGATCCCCATGGGGGTGATACCTCATCCGACCCGGTTCCTCGCCATGACCGGGCTCTCCCGCGAAGGTCGCGGGATCCGCAGCCAATGGATCCGACCGGGAGATGTCCATGGATAATGCGACGCAAATCCTCTGCTGCCTGGATCGTCATCTGGACCATGAGATCCAGTTGATCCTCTACGGCCGGGCAGCGATCCAACTCGGTTTCCCCGGCGCTCCGGATGCGGTCGCCCGATCGCTCGATGTCGACGCCATCATCCCCGTCGGCCAAGTGGATGCACTGGCCGCTGACCAAGGATTTTGGAACGCACAAGACGCCGCCAATGCGGAATTGGAACCCTCCGGTCTGTACATCACCCACCTTTTCCCATCGGACATGGTGATTCTGCGGGCGGACTGGTTGGATCATCTGGTCGCGTTGAAACAACCTTCAACCCGACATCTCAGGCTGTATCGTCCCGGAACCGTGGATCTGGTGCTCACGAAGATGATGCGCGGTCTGGATCCTCAGGATCTCGAAGACGCCGCCTTCCTCTGCCGGAACGGGGGGCTCTCGCGCCAAGAGTTGGAACGCGCTCTCTCCAATGCGGTGGTTCCCGACATCCCAGAGATTCGGCAGTCGTTCGACCTGTGTCGACCTCGTGTGTTGCACATGGCAATCGCCCGACCCCATCCCAGGCCCGATCCTCCTTCGGGGCCTTCGCATGGGATCATCGATCCATGAGGGGCGGGCCGTGATCGCTTCTCAAACCCTCACTTCGCGCCGCCCAGGAAATCGACGGTGGCGCTGAGCTCGGGGGTGAGGAAGCGGTCGGGCTCGAGGATCTGCACCTTGACCTGCACGGTGCCCTTGGCGCGGTTGGCCTCGGGGGCGATCTCGGCGACGCGGCCCTGGTAGTGCTTGTCCGGATAGGACACCGGCGAGATGACGCACCCCTGGCCGAGTGCCACCCGGGCCAGCTTGGATTCGTCGATGTCCACCTCGACCTGCAGGTCGCGCAGGTCGGCCACGGCCACCAGCGAGGAACTCGGGCCCCGGGTGCCGCCGAAGGTCTGCGGGGTCACCAGTTCACCGGGATCGACCAGCTTCTCGAGCACCACGCCGGTGACCGGCGAGCGGATGATGCACCAGTCGATCACCGTCTCGATGCTCTTGCGGGCGCCCAGCACCTGGAGCCGCTGGGCCTCGGCGGTCCGCAGCGCCAGGCGGGCGTCGTCGAGCGCCTTCTGGGTCTCCACCCGCCCGGACACCAGGGGCTCGGACCGCCGAAGGTCGACATGCGCGCGCTCGATGGCCACCTCGGCCACCGCCAGCGCCCCGTCGTTCTCGGCAAGGCGGGCGCGGTACTCGGCATCGTCGAGCCGGACGACCACCTGACCGTTGGTCACCGCGTCCCCTTTCTTGACGCCCACCCACTGCACCACCCCCATGAAGCGCGGACTGATCTCGATGCGCTCACGGGCGATGATGTAGCCCGACACGGTGAGCAGCGATCCGGGCGTGGCCCCCGTGGACGAACCGCCCCCCGCCCCGGCGACGACGGCCCCACCGGCCGCCGGGTTGGTCCCGGCACCCTGCCCCGTCCGCTCCGCCGCGCCCTCCGCCGCGGGCTTCGCCGTCGATGCGGCCGGAGCGCCCCCGGAGTTCCTCGACCCCGACTTCATGCCCGAGCGCACGTCGTCGCCGGCCCGGGGCACGGCCCACCAGGCCACGGCTCCGGTGAGGAGCACCACGGCGCCGAGGATCATCAGGGTCGGCAGGGACGATCGACGCTTCTGGTGCGAGGCGATCCGGAGGCGTTCTAGACGTTCATCGCTCATGGGAGGCTCACAGGGATTTCAGGGCGGAGATCACCGGCAACCGCGAGGCGCGCAGGGCCGGCAACAGGCTGCCGACCAGTCCGATGACCATGGAGAAGGCCAGGCCCAGCAGCATGAGGTCGGGAGTCACCCGGAACTGGTACACCGTCTCGGCGAAGGACTGGAAATCCATCGTCCCAAAGGTCACGCCCCGGGCCACCACATAGGTGTAGACCCCCAGCGACAGGCCGCAGCCCACGAGGCCACCGAGGCCGGACAGGATCACCCCCTCGATGAGGAAACACACCACCACCGCCCCCCGCGAATAGCCCAGGACCCTCAGGGTGCCGATCTCGCGGGTGCGGGACGCGACATTGGCGTACATGGTGTTCATCGCAGCAAAGACGGCCCCGACCGACATCGCCGTGCCGAGCAGGCCCGCCAGGATGTTGAAGGGCACCGCAGTGGCGGTCTGCTGGGCGTAGTAGTCGGTCTCGGGCTCGACGCGCAGCCCGAGCCGCTTGTCCTGGGCGATCCGGTTGGTGAGCGAGCGCATCGCCGCCTCATCCCGGGGCCGCAGGAGGATGCTCGAGTACATCTCCGAACGGTCGAAGATCGCCCGGGCCTCGTCGGCGTCCATCCAGGCCTCGGAATCGAAGGCGCTGCCGCCGGCCTCGAACTGGCCGACGACCTTCAGGCGATCGGGCCCGGCCTTGAGCACGCCGCCGACCTCGAACCCCTCGAAGCGGTCCGCCAGCTTGCGCGACACGGTCACCTCGCGCTGCCCGGGGTTGAACCACCGGCCCTCGACCAGCCGGACCTTCGGGCGCAGCTCCAGGCCCCGGGGCGTCACCCCCCGGATCAACGTGTTGGCCGAGCCGGCCCCGCCGCGTCGCGGGGCGTTGATGATCATGACCAGCTCGGCCGAAACCACGGGCTGCCCGGCCGCATTGCGGTCGATCTCCTCGAAGAACTGCAGGGTGCGGAACTGGTCGCGGGTGACCAGGCTGCCCGACTCGGCCTGCGAGCCCTTGCGCACGACCAGCAGATTGCCCGGCTCGCCGGTGCGGGCGCTGCTCGACTCGATGCCCTTGGCCAGCGCCTTGAGCAGGATGACCACCGACACCACCGCCGCGACGCCTGCCACGGTGAACAGCGTGGTCCTCCACCGGATGAGGACGTTGCGGTAGTTGTACTTGAGCGGCAGGGCCATGGGGTCAGTCGAGGGTCTTGAGCCCGGCCACGACGCTGGTGCGCGCCACCGAGACCGACGGCCCGAGCGCCGCCAGGATGCCCAGCAGCGCCGCCACGATGCCGCCGGTGGCCATGATCCGCGGGGTCACCTCGAAGTAGACGAGGAAGCCCTGCGTGAGCTTCTGCAGGTTGATGGACGACCAGAACAGCCACGCGCCCCCGATGCCGACCACAGCCCCGAGCATGGACAGGCCGAAGCTCTCGGCCAGGATGAAGGCGAAGAGCTCGCGCCGCCGGAACCCGAGCGCCTTGAGCACGGCCAGTTCGCGGAACCGCTCCCGGATGGCCATGCTCATGGTGCTGACACAGACCAGGATGAGCGTGAAGACCACCACCGCGCTGATGCTGCCGAAGAGCAGCTTGACGTTGCCGATCATGCTGATGAACCCGAGCTGGAAGGCCCGCTCGGTCTCGGCACGCACCTCGGCCGAGGTGTTCTCGAAGGCGGCGTTGACGCGTTCCAAGACGCCGTCCACCGCGTCGGCCGAGTCGGCGATGAGGTACCAGGTGCCCACCATGCCCCAGTCGTCCATGAGCTGGTCGAGCAGCGCGTGGTGGAAAAAGCAGTTCCGGTCGTCCACGGTGCCCGCGTAGACGGCGGCGATGGTGAGCTGGAGGTCCACGGGGTAGAAGGTGCCCCGGAACCGGAGCGAATCCCCCACCTTGAGGCCGTAGCGGCGCATCGTGTCCGCGCCCATCAGGCAGGAGTTCCGGTCGCGCACCCACGCCTCGTAGGTGCCCTCGAGGATCTTGCCCTCGAGGATGAGTTCGCGGAAGCGGGCTGGATCGACGGCAAACTGGGCCCAGCTGGTGACGGTCTCATCCCGGAAGAGGCCGCCGAAGTAGGTGAAGGGCGAGACCTGCCGCACGCCGGGAAGCTTCTCGATGGTGGTGATCTGCCGTGCCGGCAGGGGCTGGGCCAGCGACACCTTGTTCCGGGCGATGATGCGGAAGGAGGCCGACTCGCTCTCCGGCGGCACGGTCAGCTCGCGCTGCAGCGTCATCAGGGTCACCAGCAGGGCGCAACTGATGGCCACGCTGAGGATGGTGAGGAGCGCCCGCCGCCCGTTGCGCAGGGCGTTCTTCAGCACGAAGCCCGCGATGCTGATGCCCGGGGCGCGGTGACGCCCTGGAGGGGTCGCCGCCGGCTGCGGATGGACCCCGGCGTCGCTCATGCCACGAACTCGCCCTTCTCGAGGTGGAGGCTGCGGGTGCCGTAGGCGGCGGCCTTGGGATCGTGCGTGACCATGACCACGGTCTTGCCGGCCTCCCGGGCCAGCGACTGAAGGATGCCGAGCACATCGGCCGCAGACTTCGAGTCGAGGTTGCCCGTGGGCTCGTCGGCGATGATGAGGGCCGGGTCGGTGGCGATGGCCCGGGCGATGGCCACCCGCTGCTGCTGACCGCCGGACATCTGGTCGGGCCGGTGGTGTCCGCGGTCCACCAGGCCCACCAGGTCGAGGGACGTCTCGACCTGACGCCGCCGCTCGGCCCGGGACAGGGCCGTAAGCAACAGCGGCAGCTCGACGTTCTCGAAGGCCGTCAGCACCGGGATGAGGTTGAAGCTCTGGAAGACGAAGCCGACGTTCTGGTTGCGCCAGTCGGCCAACTCGGACTCGTTGAGGCCGGCGACATTGACGCCCTGCACCTCCACCGTGCCCCGGGTTGCCGTGTCGATGCCGGCCAGGATGTGGAGCAGCGTGGACTTGCCCGAGCCCGAGGGTCCCATGAGCACCACGAACTCGCCGGGGGAGATTTCGAGCGAGACGCCGTTGAGGGCCGTCACGTCGATGTCGCCCTGGCGGTAGATCTTGAACAGGTCGCGGATCCGGACGATCGGTTGGCGAGGGCTCTCCGTCATGGGGGCGTCCGGAGGCGAATCCGGTGGTTCTTGTGGCGGCGGGACGCGGCGGGTTTGGACGGGTCAGGCGCTGAAGCTCTCGCCGCAGGAGCAGCTCGTGGCCGCATTGGGGTTCTTGACCTTGAAGCCACCCTCCTGCAGGGCCTCCACATAATCCAGTTCGCTGCCCGTCACATAAAGGGCGCTCTTGGGATCCACCACCACGCGGACGCCGGCACTCTCGACGAGGATGTCGCGGTTCTGCGGCTTGTCCTGCAGGTCCATCTTGTACTGGAGGCCGGAACACCCGCCCCCGACGACGGACACCCGCAGCACGCCCTGGGGTCGCCCCTGCTTGGTCAGCAATCCGGACACCTTGCGGCCGGCGCTGTCGGTGAGCTTGATCAACCGCTCGTCGCCCACGCGGAAGGAGGGTTGCTGGCTGGCTACAGCTCCAATTTTTCCTGCGATCATCGTTGAGCTCCCAAGCTACGAACGGACCCCGGCCAAGTCAACGAAGCCACCGGACCGTCTTCCCGGGTCTGCGACCGCACCGTCCCACCCTGCCAACCGTCACAAAAACGCGATTCATCGGCCGGCCGGCCTTGCTCCATGCTTCAGGTACACAGCACCCGTCGGCGTCTCCTCGAACCGTCATACCCATGAGCCCAGGAATCCACCGCCCACATCGCCCCAAAGCCGCCCGTCATGGCTTCACCCTCATCGAATTGCTGGTGGTGATCGCCATCATCGCCATCTTGGCCGGGATGCTCCTGCCGGCGCTGGCCAAGGCCAAGTCCAAGGCCACGGGCATCCAGTGCATGAACAACGGCCAGCAACTGATGCTCGGCTGGAGGCTCTACGTCGACGACCACTAGGACCGCCTGCCGCAGTCCTATGGTCCCAACGAGTGGGTGCACGGCTCCCTCGACTTCAACGGCGGCAACCGCAGCAACTGGGACGTCGACCAGGATCTTTCGAAGGGGCTGCTCTGGTCCTACGTGGGAAAATCGGCGCAGGTCTTCAAGTGCCCGGCCGACCTGAGCACGGTGCTCGTCTCCGGGGCTCGAAAAGCCCGCGTCCGCAGCATGTCGATGAACGGATGGATCGATTCGACCGACGTGACCTCCTTCGGCGGAGCCTTCCGGGTCTACAAGAAGTACTCCGACTTCAACGACCCCGGCCCCTCGATGACCCGGGTGTTCAAGGACGAGCGCGAGGACAGCATGAACGACGGCGAGATGATCGTGGGCATGTTCGGCCACCCGGGCAATCCGGGCGCCTGGAAGATCGTCGACTACCCCGCCAGCTACCACAACCAGGCCGGGGGACTGTCGTTCGCCGACGGGCACTCCGAGATCAAGCGCTGGGTCGATCGCCGGACCTTCCCCGTGCTCAAAAAAGGGCGTCGAGATCCCCCTCAACCTGGCCTCCCCCAACAATCCCGACGTGCTCTGGCTCATGGAGCGGACCACCCGCCCGCTCTGAATCGTCCCGGCCGGGGCCGGTGATCCCTAGCCCTGATAGCCCAGCAGGTGGCGCTGCTTGATGAGGGCGGCGACTTCGTTGGGCACCATGGGTTCCCAGCCGGGTTCGTTGTCCTGCAGCATCTTGAGCACGTTGCGGCTCAGGACGGTGAGGTTCGCCTCGTTCACGTCGCGCAGGCCCTGGATGAAGAAGTTCTCCATGAGGAACAGGTACAGGTGTCGCAGGTGCGGGGCCACGCGCAGGTTGCCGGCCGTGATGATCGCCCCGCTCTGGGGATCCTTGAATGGGTAGACGAAGAGCTTCAGGTCGTTTTTGAACATGCGCCCAAAGCTTTCCAGGATGCCGCCCGACAGCCCGGTGTAGTAGCGCTCCTCGAAGAGTTCCTTGAGTGTCGGAATGCCCATCACGAAGCCCACCGGATTCTTGGTGAAGCGGTGGAGGTAGGTGGCCAGGCGGTGGAACTCGCCATAGTTGGAGATGAGCACCGGATGCCCCAGGGTCGCCAGCATGTCCACCCGGTCGAGGAAGTCCTGGTGGTCGATGCGGCCCTCGGCGCTGAGGTTCTTGAGGGTCATCTCCATCAGCACGACGAGGTTCTTGCCGTCGACGTTGGGCTCCTGGATGAACTGGGCCTGGGCCCCGCGGACCATGTCGACCGTCACGTGGGTGACCGGGCGGAACGATCCGCGTTCGACCAGGATGCTCTTCTTGTAGAGGGCGTCGGCCGGTTGGACGATGCGACCGTCGGGCATGAACATCGCCGCGTTGGTCAGCCCCTTCTCCACCAATTGCAGGGCCAGGAGGCGGTTGTCGACCCCGGCGAATTCCTTGCCCCGGAACTCGATCATGTCGACCTCGATGCGATCGATGGAGAGGCTGTCGAGCAGCGCGTTGACGATGGCCTGGGGGTTCGAGATCAAGTACATCGCCGCGTGGATGAGGTTCACGCCCAGGATGCCGACGGCCTCGGCCTGCTGGAGGCTGTCGCGGTCCCACATCGCCACGTGCATGAGGATGTCGCTCGGCTCGGAACCCGGCTCGCTCTGGAAGCGGATGCCCATCCAGCCGTGGGTCTCGTCCTTCCGCTGGAAGCTCTTGGCGGCGACGGTGGTGGCGAAGGCGAAGAAGCGCGTGGTCGACCCACGCTGCTCCTTGAGGCGCTCGACCAGAAGCGGGTACTCGTGGTCGAGCATGGCGATCAGGCGCTTGCGGCTCACGTACCGGTCGCTCTGCCCGTAGATGGCATCGCTGACCGTCATGTCGTAGGCCGAGATGGTCTTGGCGATGGTGCCACTGGCCCCGCCGACCCGGAAGAACCATCGCGCGACCTCCTGACCGGCGCCGATCTCGGCGAACACGCCGTACTTCGTCGGGTCGAGGTTTATCTGCAGGGCCTTCTGGTGGGTGTCGAGTTGGTCGCTCATTCCTTGGTTCGTATGGAAAACCGGAATCGGCCGGCATGCAACTCCGGGAAGTCCCCCCGATGCAGGCCCCGCGCCCATGAATCCGGCGAATCCGGCGAATCCGGCGGATCCGACAGCGCACCGTCTCGAGGCTGGGCATGGAATCCGGCCTGCCCTACGATCAGCCGGTCGCACACCCGCATGGCCCGCCCCGCCCTCAGCATCGTCATCCGCACCCTCGACGCCGCCGACACCCTCGGCGAGGTGCTGGGGCAACTCCGGCGCGACCCCGACGACCAGTTGATCGTGGTGGACTCGGGCTCGACCGACGGGACGGTGGAACTCGCCCGCGGCCAGGGCGCGGAGATTGTGCCGATCGTCCGGGGGGAGTTCACCTACGGCCGGGCGTTGAACCGGGGGTTCGCGGCCGCCCGCCACGCGTGGGTCCTGAGCCTCAGCGCGCACACCGTGCCGGCCGGTGCCGGGTTCCTCGACGCGTACCGACGGGCCATCGGCCGGTTCCCGGGCACGGTCACCGCCGCCGTGGGGCCGATCCTCGGGGAGTTCGACGCGGCCCTCAGCGGGGGCATCACCTACTTCGAGGGCGACGATCTGCGGCGGGGATTCGGATTCGGGGCGGGAAATCCCAACAGCCTCTACCGCGCCGACGCTTGGCGTGGACGCCCCTTCGACGAGGAGATCGGCGGCGGCGAGGACCTGCAGTGGTACTTCGATGCGCTGGCGGCCGGGGAGACGATCGCCGCGGTCCACGCCGCCGGGGTGCACTACCGGAACCGCCGGTCGATGCGGGCCTTCTACCGGAAGGGCCGTGTGGATTTCCGGGCCATGGCCCGGTTCATCGAACCCCACCGCCCCAGCCTGGCGGGCCTCGTGATCCGGGCCGCCAAGCTCGCGCTGTATGTGCCCCTGGGCCGCGTCGACTGGGCGGGGGCCAAGGGAAGCCTCGCCCACTGCCTCGGGACCTACGTCGAGGCACGGGCCCTGGCGAAACCTCGTGCGGCGACTCCGGGTGGCTCCCGGGATTGATTCCCCGGACCGGAGCGGCTAAATCAGCCCCAAGCACCTCAGTCCTTCCCCATGAGCCCGCCCACCCGCCTTCCGATCCGCGCCATCCTTTCCTGCCTCGTCGCCACGCTGCTGGCCGCCGGCCATCCGGCCCACGCGGCTCGGCCCGACCCGGCGGCCGCCCGGCTCAAGCCGGCCAAGCCGGCCCCGAAATACGCGACCACAGGCCGCGTCGAGCGTCTCACCCCGGAATTCGACGCCCTGGTCGCGCCGGGCGCCGAACTGGAACTTCTGGCCGAGGGCTTCGACTGGTCCGAGGGTCCGGTTTGGATCGGGAAGAACCGGGAACTGCTCTTCTCCGACGTGCCGGTGAACAAGGTCTACCGGTGGACCGAGCGGGACGGCCTGAGCGTCTTCCTGAACCCCAGCGGCTACACGGGCCGGGCGCTGAAGTTCCGCGAGCAGGGTTCGAACGGCCTGGCCACCGACCGCGGCGGGCGCCTGATCCTCTGCCAGCACGGCAACCGCCAGATCGCCCGCCTGGAGGCCGACGGCTCCTTCACGCCGCTGGCCGAATATTTCCAAGGCCGGCGCTTCAACTCGCCGAACGACCTGTGCCTCGCCTCGAACGGCAATCTCTACTTCACCGATCCGCCCTACGGGCTGGAAGGCATGGACAGGAGCCCGGTCAAGGAGTTGATGTTCAACGGCGTGTACCTCCGCCGCCGGTCCGGCGAGGTCGTGCTGCTCTCGCGCCAGCTCGCCTTCCCCAACGGCATCGCCCTGTCGCCGGACGAGAAGACCCTGTACGTCAACCAGTCGGATCCGCGGGCGGCGACCATCACCGCCTTCCCGGTGTTGCCGGATGGGACGGTGGCCGAGGGAAGGCTCTTCTACGATGCGACCCCGAGGGTCGCCGGCAACAAGGGACTGCCCGACGGCCTGAAGGTCGACGAGCGGGGCAACCTGTGGACCAGCGGACCGGGCGGCATCCTGGTCCTCTCGCCCGAGGGTCGACTCTTGGGCGTGCTCAACACCGGCGAGGCCACGGCCAACTGCGCGTGGGGCGATGACGGCCGGACCCTCTACATCACGGCCGACAGCAAGCTCGTCCGGATCCGCACCCTCACGCGCGGTGCCAACTGGCCGCGCTGACGACCCGGCGAATCCGGGGACGACCCCGCTCCCGGCGGGGACGGGGTCGTCAGGTCCGCGGTGGCACCGGCATCCCGGTTCGACGTCCACGACCCACAGCGCCCTGTCCCCGGCTCCACCCCTTCCCGACGGGTCATGCCCAAGGCACCCCAACGAACCTTCCAAAGCCTGAGGGGCCACTTCCTGCTCGATGGCGGCACCCTGGGGGGCTCGTGCTTCCACCGGTCGGTGGTGCTGGTCTGCGAGCACACCCCGGAAGGAGCCCTCGGGCTGGTCCTGACCCGGCCGGGCTCGCTGCGGCTTGAGGAATCCCTGCCCGGGGAGGTCCCCCAGGGGTTCCACGGCACGCCGCTCTTCGACGGCGGCCCGGTCCAGCCCACGGCCCTGAGCTACCTGCACAGCACCCCGGCCCACCTGCTGGGCAACGTGCTGCCGGGCCTGAGCATCGGGCACCAAATCGTGGATCTTCACGAGCTGATGGCCTCCGGCCCGCCGAAGCTCCGGCTGAAGGTGTTCGCGGGCTACGCCGGCTGGTCTCCGGGCCAACTGGACGGGGAACTCCGGAGGGGAAGCTGGCTCACGGCCCCGGCCGAGGTGGCGGCGGTGTTCGACATCCCGCCGGAGGACCTGTGGAGACACCTGATCCGCCGCCGTGAATCCTGGCAGGAACGCCTGCTCGCCGACGCGCCCGAGGACCTCGCCTCCAATTGAGCATGGAACCCACCCTCATCGCCTTCGCCATGCCCGGGGAGGCGGCCGCCTTCCTGCAGCGGGCCCGACGCCTCGGCCTGCGCCTGCCGCCGGTCACGGCACCCCTGCCGGGCGCCTCCGCGCGTCGGTACCGGGAGGGGTCGCTCGAAGTGTGGGTCACCGGCGTCGGCATGACCAACGCCGGGCGCGTGGGGGCGGCGGCCCTCGAGGCGGCGCGCCCAGCCCGGCTGATCACCTCCGGCGTCGCCGGGGCCCTCGACCCCGAGGTGTCGGTCGGGCGGGTGTACCACGACCACGACGACGGGTTTCCGGGGGCCGATCGCCTCCGGGCGGCGGGATCCACGCCGGGCCGGATGGTCACCCGGGACCAGGTGGTGGTGACGCGGGCCGCGAAGGCCCGGTTGCTGGAAGAGACCGGCGCACACCTTGTGGACATGGAGTCGTCGGTGCTCCGCGAGCTGGCCCGGTCGGCGGGCGTGCCCTCGGCGACGGTGCGCTCGGTGTCCGACACCGCCCACCAGGACCTGCCCTTGGATTTCAACCGCACCTACAGCCCCGACAAGCGGCTGCTGCCGGGCCGCCTGGCCCTGGAGATCGCCCGCGCCCCATGGACGATCCCGGCGTTGATCCGCTTCGGGCGGGATGCCCGGACGGCCTCGGAGCGCCTGGCGGCCGTGCTGTGCGCGGCCTTCACATCCCCAACTGCTTGAGGAGATCCGGGGCGAGGCGACGGATCGTCTCCTGGTTGCGCACGATGACGGCCAGGAGCACGAAGGTGCTGGCGTCGAAGAATCCGTGCGCCAGGACCGCCACCCAGATCGAGCGGTGGCCGATCATGACCATCGCAAGGATGAAGCCGACGACGCCGGTGAGCACCACCCCGCCGGCCCCCTGGGGCAGGTGGCCCAAGCCGAAGATCACGGCGGCCAGCAACGCGACGGACACCGTGGGTCCCCACCGCCGCGCCTGCCAGCGGAGCCACCCCTCGGCGGCATCGCGCGGCCTCGGGGTCCACCACCGGTCTGGCAGGAGGTCGCGCACCGCGGCCATGAAACCCGCCCGCCACAACTCCTCGCGCAGGCCGGCCGTGATGAAGCTGAGCAGCGTGACGGCCAACAGCAGGTAGAGCGGATCGCCCAGCGCGTCGAACTGCAGCAGCGACTCCAGCCGGGGCCGGAACTCCTGGAGACGCTCCTCGACCGAGGGGCCCGCGGACCCGCCGGCGGCCGCCTTGGATCGCAGGGCCTCGGCGATCCAGACCGGCAGCAGGGCGCCATAGACCATGACCACCGCCCCGAGGCGCACCCCGATCGACCAGAGCGCCCCCCAGAGCCAGTCCCTCCAGCGCAGGGGGCGCCAGAACAACTCGGACCGCGTCGGTCGTCCCACCCAGGCGCCGAAGCCGAAGAACACGGCGAAGACGGCCACGCTCTCGCCACAGACCAGGACCAGGCCCGCGGCATCCGGCGGCAGCGCCGGCCCCCGGTCGGCACGTCCGGACTGCATGAGATACCCCAGGAGACCCACGAACAGCGGATAGAAGCCCACCAGCACCAGGAAGACCGCCGCGCGCCACCGCCGGCGCCGCGTCGGCAGCAACGGTGGCGGGGTGGGCAACGGCAGGACCGGCGGCACCAGGGGCGGCCGGACCGGAGGCGCCTCAGGCCAGTCCGGAAGGGACGGCGGCTCCGGCCACGCCGGCAGGGGCGGTGGCTCCACCGGTCGGGTTGCGACCGGCGGTGGACCGGCCGGCTGCGGCGGCGGCGGCGACGAAGGGGTCCACGAAGGCGGCGGCTCATTGTCCATGGGCGTCATCGGGGAGCCGTCTTGGCCGAGGCCTCGGCCGCGCGCCGGCAGGCCTGGGCCACGACCTCAAGCTGCTCGAGAAACCGCTCCCGATCGGATTCGGGCAGGTCGGCCAGCACGTCGCTCTGGAGGACCACCGCCAAGTCGCGGACCTCCCGGAACTTCTCAAGCCCCTCTGGAAGGAGGTTGATGCGGTAGGCCCGGCGGTCCCGCTCATGCGCCCGCCGCCCGATCCAGCCCGACTCCTCCATCCGCTCGAGCAGCGAGGCGACGGTGTTTGGGTCGCTCGACATGGCCTCGGTGAGGCCGCGCTGGGTCATCCCCTCGGAGTCGCCCTCGAGCAGCGTCCGCAGGGCCGTGAACTGGTCCGGGGTGACGCCGGTGTGGGCGATGCGCCGGCGGAAGGTCTGGTTGAGGCTGTACCAGGCCCGCCGCAGGAGGGGCGGCAGCCGGCGGCGGACCGGGGAATCCAGCGGAATCACCGGACCGGAGGGAGGAGAGGCGGATCGGGACACAACGTCCCGGGCGTTGTCGCGGACAGGGTCCGCTTTGGCAAGGCCCGTTCCCGGGCCGGCGCCCTCCGGCCGCGGTCGACCCCGGTTTTCCGGTGGCGGCCTCGAACAATCGTCGTAGCTTCCTCTTCGTAGAGCCGCCGCGCCATGATGACGACCGACCCCAACGGACCGATCGCCCCCCTGCCCCGCCGGGAGTTCCTCCGCACCTGCGGGATGGGCATGGGGTCGGTGGCGCTCACGTCGCTGATAGGCTCGATCGGCCTGCTGGGCCCGGGGGCCCACGCCGGGCCGGTCTCGCTCAACCCGCTGACCCCCAGGGCGCCCCAGTTCGCCGGCCGGGCCCGGCGCGTCATCCACATCTTCGCCAACGGCGGGCCGTCCCACGTGGACACCTTCGATCCCAAGCCCTCGCTCGACCGGTGGCATGGCAAGGAGATCCCCATCCACCACAAGACCGAGCGCAAGACCGGCGCGGCATGGCGGTCGCCCTTCCGGTTCCGCAGGCACGGACAGAGCGGCATCGAGGTCAGCGATCTGTTCGAGAAGACGGCTGCCTGCGTCGACGACCTGTGCGTCATCCGCTCGATGAAGGCCGACGTGCCGAACCATGAACCATCCCTCCTGCTGATGAACTGTGGCGAGGCGCGCCTGGTGCGGCCGAGCTTCGGGTCGTGGGTGACCTACGGCCTCGGCAGCGACAACCAGAACATGCCGGGCTTCGTGGTGATGTGCCCCGGCGGCTACCCGATCCAGGAATCCCAGAACTGGCAGAGCGGCTTCCTGCCGGGCGTGTACCAGGGGACGTACATCAACACCCAGCACACGCAGATCGACAAGCTCATCGAGAACATCCAGAACCCCAGAACCCCGCCCGATTCCCAGAGGCGGCAACTGGCCCTGCTGCGTCGCCTCAACGAGGAGCATCGGCGGGTGCGGACGGCCGACCCGCAGCTCGAGGCCCGGATCCAGAGCTTCGAGCTGGCCTACCGCATGCAGATGGATGCCGCCGACGCCTTCGACATCCAGCGCGAGCCGGAGTCAGTGCGGAAGCTCTACGGCGAGGGCACCCAGTCGCGCCAACTGCTCATCGCCCGCCGGCTGGTCGAGCGGGGGGTCCGTTTCGTGCAGGTCTGGCATGGGGCCGGGCAGCCCTGGGACAACCACGACGATCTCGAGGTCAACCACCGGAAGCTGGCCCGTGAGAGCGACCAGGCCATCGCCGGCCTGCTCACCGACCTCAAGCAGCGGGGCATGCTCGACGACACCCTGGTGATCTGGGGCGGCGAGTTCGGCCGCACGCCGACGGTCGAACTGCCCACCCCCGGGGCCAACTCGGGCAAGATCAACGGCCGCGACCACAACAACCACGGGTTCACGATGTGGCTGGCCGGCGGCGGGGTGAAGGCCGGCACGGTGTACGGGGCCACCGACGAGTTCGGCTTCGCGGCGGCCGAGAACCCGGTGCATGTGCACGACCTGCACGCCACGTTGCTGGCCCTGCTGGGCTTCAACCACGAGACGTTCACCTACCGGCATGCCGGCCGCGACTTCCGGTTGACCGACGTCCACGGCAAGGTGGTTCGGGACCTGATGGCCTGAGGGCCTCCCGCAGCGTCCCTCCGTGCGGCAGGTTTCGGGCCGGTTTCCACCGAACTCCGGATTGCCCTTGCCAAACATCGGGGGCTGCCAAGTCTGTCGGGGAAACCGTCCCACGCCTCTTCCCCGGAGCGATGCGGACCGCTTCGACGTGGGGCCCGACGTCGCGATCGCCATGAACCCATCCGCCACCCATCCCCGGAGGCCCCGGTCGGCCCGGGCAGCCCTGTCCGTCGCCCTGATCCTGACGACGCTGTGGGCTCCCCCGACCCCCAGAGCCGCCGATGCCGAATCCGGAGCCCGGCCGGCCCGGATCAGCGGCGTCGTGCCCGTGCTGCGCAAGAAGGCCCCGTCGGCGGTCAAGGACTACGGGCCTCCACCGGCCTTCAAGGTCGACAAGCCCGAGCCGCCGAAAAGCGCCGTCTGGGTGGGCTCCGGGGCCCCGCCGACCCAGCCGGCCAGGTCGCGGGTGGCCGCAGGCATCTCCCGGGGAGATGCGGAGGTGTCGGTGGAGGATGCGAAGTCACCGATCCTCGCCGTGCAACGTCCCTTCAAGGCGAGCGACGGCGCCCTGGTCGTGATCGCCACGCTCGGCCCCATGCGCGCGGCCGAGCGCGGCTGTTGCTCACCGGGGCCGGGGCGGCGGCGCTGGCGCTCGGGGTGGGCGTGGCCTCGGCGGCCCTGATGGGCCGGGGCCTCTCGCGGCCCGTGGCGGCCCTGTCGGCGGCGGCCGAGCGCATCGAGGGCGGCGACTTCGCCGTCCGGGTCGATGCGGGGGGCCGCGATGAATTGTCGCGGCTGGGGGCCCGTTTCAACTCCATGGCCGAGGGTCTGGCGCAGCGCGAGAGGTTCCGGCGCGTGCTCGACGCCGTGACCGACCCCGAGGTCGCCAGCGAACTGGTGGCCGGCCGGCTGGACCTGACCGGTTCCGAGCAGGAGGTGGGCGTGCTCTTCTGCGACATCCGGGGGTTCACCTCGCTCACCGAGGGCAAGGAACCCCGGGCGGTGATCGCCCTGCTCAACGAGCACATGACGCTGCTGACCGACGTGGCCTACGCCCACGGAGGCACCGTCGACAAGTTCGTGGGCGACCTGATCATGGTGACCTTCGGCGCCCCGCGGACGGCCGCCGACGACGCCCTTCGCATGGCCCGTTGCGCCCTGGCCATGGTGGCGGCCCGGTCGCGGGCCAACGAGGGGGCCGCCGAGCCGATCCGCATCGGCGTGGGCTGCGCCTACGGCCGGGTCGTGGCGGGCTGCATGGGCAGCGCGCGGCGGCTCGACTACACGGTGCTGGGCGAACGGGTGAACCTGGCCGCGCGCCGGTGCTCCAAGGCCCCGGCCATGCGGGTGTGGGTCGACCTGGGGACCCGCGACGCCCTCGGGGGCCGGGCCCGCTTCTCCGGGCTTCCGCCCATCGAGGCCAAGGGATTCTCAAGACCTGTCGAAGCCTTCGAACTCGCAACCTTGGAGGAGACCGCATGACCCAGCGCGCCCACCTCGCGACCACGGCCGCAACCGCCGGACTCTTGGCGCTGACCCAAAACGCCTCGGCCGACCGGCTCGACGACCTCGCCGACACCTTCCGCGAGGCGACCTTCTTACAGTCGGAGGGTGGCGACCTGACCTTCGACACCGACCTGTACCTCACCAGCGACACCCTCGTCACCAGCCGCCCGGCCCCCGGCATCTACCAGTCGGGAGGCGACGTGCTCGCCAGCCCGAGGGTCAGCGTGCTCGGGCAGTTGGACTACGGGGAGAAGCTCACACTCTTCGCCCTCGGCCGCGCCGACCGGGGCTTCGACGCCACCGACGGGGTGGCCAAGGCCCGCCCCGACGAGTACTACCTGCGGCTGGACCCGTTCGAGGGACCCATGCGCTTCACCGTGGGGAAGTTCGGCACGGCCTACGGGCAATGGGCGCGACGCTACCTCGAATGGGACAACCCCATGATCACCGCGCCGCTGGCCTACGAGTGGGTCACCACCGCCGGCGACGGCCTGACGGCTCCCACCGTCGCGCCGCCCGTGCCGGGATTCCTGGCCCGCAAAGGACGCCTGGCCGACCGCACCCGGTGGGCCCCCGTGGTCTGGGGCCCCTCCTACTGCAGCGGGTTCCGCCTCGATGGCACCGTCTCGCGCTTCGACTACGCCTTCGAGATCAAGAACAACGCGCTGAGTTCGCGCCCCTCCGAATGGGACCTGTGGGACCGCGGGCTCAACGCCGCATCGCTGACCTACCAGGGCCGGTTCGGATTCCGGCCGGTCACCGACTGGAACCTCGGGCTCAGCGCTTCCAGCGGCTCGTACCTCACGGCCGAATCGCCGGGCATTCCGGCGGGCACCCGGTGGCACGATCCCACCCAGGACGCCGTGGGGGTCGACCTGTCGTGGGCGCACGGCCCGCTGGAGGTGTGGTCCGAATTGCATTGGAACCGCTTCGAGATCCCCGGCCCGGTGGGTTCGGTGGGGTTGGTCTCGTTTCATCGAGTCGAAGTGGAAGTTCGCGCCCGGATGGTGGCTGTCCGGCCGCTGGAATCAGCAGCTGCCCGAGCGGATCACCAACCCGGCAACGGGTCGCCCGACGACCTGGGAAAACGAGGTCTGGCGCATCGAGGCCTGCGTCGGCTGGCAGGTCAACCGCACGGCGAGCCTGAAGGCGGGCTACAGCTTCGCCGACCAGGACGGACCGATCTCGCAGGGCCGGGACCTCGCGGCGTTCCAGGTGATCCTGGGCTTCTGAGGGCCGGGACCGCCCCCGCCCGGCGTCACCCGGGACGAGCCTATCCATCCTCGGAGACGGGCCCCGCCGTCGGCGGTAGGATCTCGAGGATATCGGCCAGGGGATGGCCATCCGGGGCGGACAGGGTGTTGCGCCGGCCGTAGAGGGGCACCGGGACCCGCAGGCCGAGGGCCGCCCGGATGCGCTCGTCGCCTTCGGTCCGGAAGAAGGCCGAGGGGCGGCTGCGATAGGCGATGCCCCAGGCGTTGAGGATGCCCCCCAGGGGGCGTTCGCCGGCGAGGATGAGCCCCCGCCACGGCTCGGGGAAGCGCTCCAGATGGACCCGGGTGGCCCCGAACTCCACGGGCCGCCCGGATCGCTCCAGCTCCAGGACCACCCGGCGCCGGTAGACGCCTTCCTTGAGGGAGCTGGCGGCGGTGCGCAGGCGGATCGAGTCGCCATGATGCGCCTCGAGCGTCCGCGTCATGTCACGGTCATGCACCAGCAGGCCCCGGTAGGGCTCCGGGATGTCCGCGCCGTCGAGGATCTCGAGCCGGGGCAGCGAGAACCCCTCCCCACCGTAGATCTCCCGGAGCGGTTGCAGCAGCTCCGATTCCCCGGGGACGGGGCCGGTCGGGGAATTCTCAGGAGGGGTCATCGGCAGGACGTTGCGGACAGGTGGGGGACGCTTCGGGCGACGGGGAGCTTCAACCCGGCGCGAAAGGTCTCAAGGCCGCTCCAGGTCCGCGAGCCGGGCTGTGATCTTGCGGATCATGTATTTCTGGAGCGGCTGCCTCCGGGGATCGGCGGCACCCAGGGCCGCCTCGATCCTGGCCAGCTGGGCCTTGAGGCCGGCGACGTCCTTCTCGGCCGCGATGGCCGCGGAGATCTGGCGGGCCACGGGCTTCTGGTCGGCCGAGAGACCTGCCATGTCGGGGTCCTCCGAGGCGGCGCCGCCCGGGCCGGCCTTCCGCGTGTAGATCGCCACGGCCCGGTTCTCCCGGGTGAAATACCGGCCCGTCACGCGCTGCATATCGGCCGCGGTGACGGCCTGGATCTTCGCCCCGGCCGTGTTGACCTCACGCCAGTCGCCCAGGCCCTCGTTGAAGATGAGCTGGAAGAGGATGGGCGTGTTGGCCGAGAGCTTGCGGTACTCGGCAGCCGCGAAGTTGTTCTTCACCTTCTGCAATTCGTCGGGTGGCACCTCCTCGGTCTTGAGCCGCTCCAGCTCCCTGGCGATGGCCGCTTCGACCTCGTCCGGCGTGTGGCCGTCCTTGACCTCGGCGCTGATGTTGAAGAGCCCGGCCCACTTGCGGCTGTCCTGCTGGGCCGACACGTCGGTGGCCACCTGGGCCCCGAGGACCAGCCCCTTGTGCAGGCGGCCCGTGCGCCCCAGCAGCAACTGCTGCACGACCTCGAGGGCGTAGCTGTCCTTGTGGCCGAATCCCACCGTGCGCCACAGGATGTCCACCTGCGGGTTGGTCTCGGCCTCGGCATGGTAGCGCTTCTCGCCCAGCGACGGGATCTCCAGCGTGGTCACCTCCGGCGGCGGTTGCGACCCGCGTGGGATTCGGCCGAAGAAGCGCTCGGCCATGGGCACGGCCTCAGTGGCCTTGAAGTCGCCCACGAGGATGAGCGTGAGGTTCTGCGGCTGGTAGTAGAGGGCGTAGAACTCGTCGGCCTGCTTCTTGGAGATGGCGGGGATGTCGCTCGGCCAGCCGATCACCGGCCAGTGGTAGGGGTGGGCGTCCCAGAAGAGCGCGTTGAACTGCTCGGCGAACTTGCCGGTGGGGGTCGATTCGGTGCGCATCCGCCGCTCCTCGAAGACCACGTCGCGCTCCGCGTAAAACTCGCGGAAGACCGGCCGGAGGAGCCGCTCGCTTTCCATCCACATCCACAGCTCCAGCTTGTTGGCCGGCACGGAGATGAAGTAGGCCGTCATGTCCTCGGAGGTGAAGGCGTTCATGCCGGAGGCCCCGGCGGTCGTGTAGATCCGGTCGAACTCGTTCTTCACGAGCACCTCGCGCTGGGCGTCGATGAGCTTCTTGAACTGCGCCTCCAGCTCACGGTGACGTGGGCTCTTGGACTCCGGGCTGGTGATGTCGGTGACCTCGCCCCGGCGCAGCGCCGCGCGCAGCTTGGCCTCTTCGGCCCGGATCTCGTCGCGCAGGCGCTCCTGCTGTTCCATGATCTCGCGGTCCTTGACCGCGTCCTTGGTGCCCAGGGTCGGCGTGCCCTTGAACATCATGTGCTCGAAGAGGTGGGCGATGCCGGTCATGCCGGGCTTCTCGTTGGACGAGCCCACGTGGGCGACCCATCCCCCCGAGATGCGCGGTTCCCCGGAACGCTCGACCATCAGGAGCTTCATGCCGTTCGAGAGCTCCTTCTCGAGGACTGGGATCTGCTGCGCTGTCAGCCGGGGGGATCCGCCGAGCATCAGGATCACCGCGACGACGACGACGGCGACGACGCTCACCGCGCTCCAGCGAAGGGATCGGACGGGCCGCCGGGTCTTTCTCAAGGTCTTGGACGTCACGGCCTCCAAGGAAGCAGCGGAGCAGGGCCTAGGCAACGGCAGAGATGGGGCCGACCGGCGAGGCCAGGGCGGTCGGGGTGCCGCGGCGCAGGCGGCTCGGCGACCGGCCGGAGCCAAGGCTCCCTGAATGCTCACGGGACGGGGGGCGTCCATCCCCGCGTCGGCGCCCGGTGCGCCTTGCCACGCAACCCGATGAAACCTCCCGACCTGGACCACGAACTCGCCTCGGCTGGCCCGGGCGACATCGACGGTGGGGAGGATCGCGTCCCGGAGCCGATCCGGACGAGGTCGGACCGGGCCCGCATTGAGGCTTCCGTTCCAGCAGGGGCAGTAGGATCCTCACCTCCCGTGTCGGCACCCTTGAGTCCTCCGGGTGCGGCCCCGGTGAATCCCGCCCCCGCAACATCCCGAGTCCGCGTCACGGTCGACGGCAAAGGCTTTCGCCTGGGCACGGCCAAGTTCCACGCCAAGGGCGTCACCTATGGACCCCTGGCACCCGGCGCGGAGGGCATTCCGTTCGCCACGCCAGAGATCACCCGCCGCGACTTCCGCCAGATCGCCGACCTCGGAGCCAACCTGCTGCGGGTGTACCACGTGCCACCCCGGTGGTTCCTCGATCTGGCGCACGAGCACGGCCTCAAGCTGCTGGTGGATGTGCCATGGAACCGCCAGCAGTGCTTCCTCGATGCGGCCGACACCCGGCGTGACCTGGTCGAATCGGTCCGGCAGGCGGCCCGCCGATGCGCCGGCCATCCGGCGGTCTTCGCCCTCAGCGTGGCCAACGAGATCCCCGCCGACATCGTCCGCTGGAGCGGCGCCGGAGCGGTCGCCGGATTCCTCGATGAACTGATCCGGGCGGCCAAGGCCGAGGATCCCGAACTGCTCTGCACCTTCGGGAATTTCCCCACGACCGAGTTCCTCCGTGCCGAGTCGGCCGATTTCCTCTGCTTCAACGTCTACCTGCATGACCGGCAGCCCTTCGAGAACTACCTGGCCCGGCTCCAGATGCTCTCGGACACCCGGCCCCTGATGCTCGGGGAGATCGGCATCGACACGGTGCGCGAAGGCGAGGAGCGCCAATCGGAGGTCCTGCGCTGGAAGATCGAGAGCGCCTTCCGCTGCGGCTGCTCCGGGGTGGTGGTCTACGCCTTCACCGATGAGTGGTGGAATGGCGGCCGGCTGGTCGAGGATTGGGCCTTCGGGCTCACCCGCTTGGAGCGGACGCCGAAGCCTGCCTTCGAGACGGTCCGCCGGCAGTTCGCCGTGGCGCCCTACTTCCCGCTGCCCGCCACCCCGAAGGTGTCGGTGGTCATCGCCAGCTACAACGGGGCCACCACGCTCAAGTCCTGCCTGCAATCGCTCGAGCACCTCAACTACCCCGACTACGAGGTCATCTTGGTCGACGACGGCTCGACCGACGGGACCCCGTCGATCGTGGCGCTGTTTCCGCGCATCATCAGCCTGCGGCACCCGAAGAACCTGGGACTGAGCGCGGCCCGCAACACGGGCATCGAGGCGGCCACCGGCACGATCGTCGCCTTCACCGACTCGGACTGCCGGGCCGACGAGGACTGGCTCCACTACCTGGTGGGAGACCTGCTGCGCTCGCGCTTCACCGGCATCGGCGGCCACAACCTGCTGCCCCCGGACGACTCGCCCACGGCCGCGGCCGTGATGGTGTCGCCCGGGGGGCCTGCCCATGTGATGCTCAATGACCGGGTCGCCGAGCACATCCCGGGCTGCAACATGGCCTTCTACCGGTGGGCCCTGCGGGAGATCGGCGGCTTCAACCCGATCTACCGGAGGGCCGGCGACGACGTGGACATCTGCTGGCGGCTCCAGCAGCGGGGGTACCAGATCGGCTTCAGCCCGGCCGGCTTCGTCTGGCACTACCGGCGCAACACCGTGGCCGCCTACCTCCGCCAGCAGACCGGCTACGGCGAGGCCGAGTCGCTGCTCGAGCGCCGGCACCCGGAGAACTTCAACCGCTTCGGCGGCTCGGTCTGGCATGGCCGCATCTACACCGCGGCCAAGATCGGCGTGGAGACGCGCCGGCCGGTCATCTACCACGGCATCTTCGGTAGCGCCCCCTTCCAGAGCATCTACACCCGCGACGCGAGCCTGACCCTCGTGGTCGGGACCAGCCTGGAGTTCCACGTTCTGGTGACCCTGCCCCTGCTGGTCGTCAGCGCGGTGGTTCCCTTCGTCTGGACCCTCGGCGTCGCCAGCCTCGTCTTCTCGCTGGGCCTGTGCTTGACGGCCGCGCTGCAGGCCGAGATCCCGGCCAGCAAGTCGCGCTTCTGGTCGCGGCCACTGGTGGCCCTGCTGTTCCTGCTCCAGCCCATCGTCCGTGGCTGGGCGAGGCACCGGGGCAACCTGCTGGGCAACCAGACGCCCCTGAGCGCGCGGGAGACCCTCGATTCCCTGAGCCTCGGCACCCGGGGCGAGGACCTCGACCACCTGCTGTACTGGGCCGAACAGGGCATCGACCGGATGACCTTCCTCGCGCACCTGCTCGAGCGATTGGACGCGCTGGGCTGGCAGAACAAGCCCGATGCCGGCTGGAGCCGGTTCGACGTGGAGATCCACGGCTCCCGCTGGTCGCGGCTGCAGCTGCTCACGGCGGTGGAGTTCCACGAGGGCGGGCGGCGGATGCTGCGTTGCCGGCTGCGCTCGGAGTGGAGCTCATTCGCCCGCGTGGTCTTCGCGACGGTGGCGGGCACGCTGCTGGTGTTCATCGGCATCTGGAGCCGGCTGCCCTTCCCGGAACCGTCGACCCCGCCGAGCCTGTTGCGGTTCTGGCCGTGGCTGAGCCTGCTCCTGCTGTGGCCGCTGGCCTGGAAACTCAATGGGGCCAAGCGGGACCTGCACCGGCTCGTGGCGTCGTTCCTCGACGGCTGCGCCAAGGAGTTCCGCTTCGTCCGGGTGCCCCACGCCGGGGAGTGACCTCGGCACCGGTCCCGAGCGGCCGCCCGCCGCACCGGTGCCCGCGCTTGCGGCGAGGGGCTGCCTGTCGGCACCATCCGGGGCGTGATGGTCGATTCGATGTTCCTCCCGGCCCCGAAGCTCGCGCCCGTGCTGGACCCCGGGTTCCGACCGGCGGCCCTGGCCCGGAAGGCCTTCGCGGCCCAGGCCACCGTGCCGGTCCGGGTCGCTCTCGAGCAGGCCGACGGGTCGGTGTTCCACCACGACACGTCGGTGCTGGCCGACTCCCACCCGGGGTCCGCCGCCAACGCCTTCTTCCTCGAGCGCCTGTGCAAGACGCTGCTGTGGACCTACGGCGGCCGGCGCCTCTGGATCCAGGGCCCGGCCGGGTTGGCCGCAGGACTGCAGGCCCACTACCGCGACACGGCCGTGGGTCGGTTCGACTCGGAGATCATCGGTGAGCGCATCTTCGGTGGACCGATCGAGGTGATCGCCACGGGCGCCCCGCCGCCGGCCAAGTCGACCTCGGCGCCGCTCGGGCGCCACCTCGAGGGCTGCCGGATCGGCTTCGACCTCGGCGGGTCCGACCGCAAGGTGGCGGCCGTGCAGGACGGCAAGGTGGTCTTCAGCGAGGAGATCGTCTGGGACCCATACTTCCAGTCCGACCCAAGGTACCACCTGGAAGGCATCCAGGACTCTCTCCAGCGCGCCGCGGCCCACCTGCCCCGCGTCGACGCCATCGGCGGCAGCGCCGCCGGGGTGTACGTCAACAACCGGGTGAAGGTGGCCTCGCTGTTCCGAGGCGTGTCCAAGGAAGACTTCACCACCCATGTGCAGGACCTCTTCCTGACCCTGCGCCGGCGCTGGAACGGGATCCCCTTCGACGTCGTGAACGACGGCGAGGTCACCGCGCTGGCGGCCTCGATGTCGCTGGGCGTGAACTCCGTGCTCGGGGTCTCGATGGGCACCAGCACCGCCGGCGGCTTCGTGACCGCCGAGGGCAACATCACCAGCTGGCTCAACGAGCTGGCCTTCGCGCCGGTCGACTACCGCCCGGACGGGCCGCCCGACGAGTGGAGCGGCGACCGCGGCTGCGGCGTGCAGTTCTTCAGCCAGCAGGCCGTCGGACGGCTCATCCCGGCCTCGGGCCTGGAGATCGCCTCCAGCCTGCCGCTGCCCGAGCGGCTGGTGAAGGTGCAGGAGGCCATGGCGTCGGGCGACGACCGGGCCGCCCGGATCTACCGGACCATCGGCACCTGCTTCGGCTACGCCATCGCGCACTGGTCCGACCTCTACGACCTGCGCCACCTGCTCATCCTCGGCCGGGTCACCAGCGGTGCCGGCGGCGGGGTGATCCTCGGCGAGGCCAGGTCGGTGCTGGAGGCCGAGTTCCCGGCGCTTTCGTCCCAGGTCCGGTTCCACATGCCCGACGAGAAGGACAAGCGCCACGGCCAGGCGATCGCGGCGGCCAGCCTGCCCTCGTTGCGATGAACCGGTACCGGAGTATGGGTGACGGGTCCTGCGCGGGGCGCGGGCCCGGTTTCGGACCGATGCCCGCACCCGAAGGCGAATGCGCCCCCACGACCGAATGAACATCACCCTCTTCATCCCCTGCTTCGTCGACACCTGCTTCCCCGAGGTGGGGCGGCACATGGTGCGCATCCTCGAGCGCCTTGGCCATCGGGTCACCTGCCCCGAGGCCGTCGCCTGCTGCGGTCAGCCGGCCTTCAACTCGGGCTATTGGGACGAGGCTCGGCAGGTCGCCGGCAAGACCCTCCACCACCTGCGGGACGCCGAGGCCGTGGTCATCGCCTCCGGGTCGTGCGGGGCGATGCTCAAGGTGTTCTATCCCCAGCTCTACGAGGGACGGCCCGAGGCGGACGCCGCGCGGGCCCTGTCGGAGCGCACCTGGGAGTTCTCGGACTTCCTGGTCAACCGCCTCGGGGTCACCGACCTCGGCGCACGCTTTCCGGCCAAGGTCACGTTCCACGACGGCTGCCACGGGCTGCGCGAGCTGGGCATCAAGTCGGCCCCGCGCAAGCTGCTCGAGAAGGTCCGGGACCTCGAGCTGGTTGAGATGACCGACGCCGAGACGTGCTGCGGCTTCGGCGGCACCTTCGCGGCCAAGTTCCCGATGATCTCGACGGCGATGGGCGAGGTGAAGTGCGCGAGCGCCGCCGACACCGGGGCCGAGTACATGGTCTCCAACGACTCGAGCTGCCTGATGCACCTGCAGGGCCTCCTGAGCCGTCAGAGCAAGCCCCTCAAGACGATCCACCTAGCCCAGATCCTCGACCCTCAATGAGCATCGCCGCGCAACAATTCCTGGAGGCGGCCGGGTCCATCACCCGGAACCTCCGCCACCGGGGCCTGATCCAGACGGCCCTGCGCAAGTACGAGGCCGCCCGCGACCGCAAGAAGTCGGCCTTCAACGACTGGTCGGCCGCCCGCCAGTCGGCCGCCGAGACGAAGTGGGACGCCATCAACCACCTCGACACCTACCTGGCCGAGTTCGCCTCGAAACTCGAGGCGCGGGGCACGAAGGTCCACTGGTGCCCGACCGAGCCCGAAGCCCGCGACACGATCCGCGGCATCATCCGCGACTCGCAGGCCAGGTGCATCGTGAAGTCCAAGGCGATGACGGCCGAAGAGATCCACCTCAATGAGGCCCTCGAGAAGGACGGCTTCGAGGTGGTGGAGTCCGACCTGGGCGAGTTCATCGTGCAGCTCCGGCAGGAGCCGCCCTACCACATCGTCTTCCCGGCCATGCACCTGACCCGGGACGAGATCAGCGACCTCTTCGAGCGCGAACTCGGTAGCGACCCCACCCGCGAGCCCGAGGAGCTGACGATGATCGCCCGGCGCGCCCTGCGCCGGAAGTACCTCCAGGCCGATGTCGGCATCACCGGCGCCAACTTCGCGATCGCCGAGACGGGCATGGTGTCGATCACCGAGAACGAGGGGAATGCCCGGCTCACCTCCGCCCTGCCCCGCGTGATGGTCACGCTGCTGGGCATCGAGAAAGTGCTGCCCAAGCTCGAGGACCTCGCGCTGTTCCTGCCCCTCCTGGCCACGGCCGGGGCCGGGCAGACCGTCACGGGCTACAACACGCTCTACGGCGGCCCCAGGCAACCGGGCGAGTCCGACGGGCCGGTCGAATGGCACGTGGTGCTGCTCGACAACCGGCGCACCGAACTCCTGGCCGACCCCGAGCAACGCGACGCCCTGCACTGCATCCGCTGCGGGGCCTGCCTGAATGTCTGCCCGATCTTCCGCAACGTCGGCGGGCACACCTATGGCACGACCTACAGCGGCCCGGTGGGCAGCGTCATCACGCCGCACCTGCGGGGCCTCCAGGACTGGAAGCACCTGAGCAACGCCTCGTCGTTGTGCGGGGCCTGCACGGAGGCATGCCCGGTGAAGATCGACCTGCACCACCACCTGCTGCAGAACCGGCGCAACGCCGTCGGGGATGCACCCTCATGGATCGAGCGGGTGGCCTGGCGAGCCCATGCCTTCGTGGTCAACACGCCGGCCCTCTACCAGTTCGCCCAGGAGGTGGGCCGCATCGTGGAACCGCTCCGGAGGCGCCTGCAGGGAACCCCGCTCGATCCGGCGCAATCGTGGACCCGGACGCGCGACCTGCCGCCGGTGGCCGGTGAAAGCTTCAAGGAATGGTGGAGGAACCGCCGATGAATGCCCGCGAACGCATCCTCGCCCGCATCCGCGAGGCCCTGACCGTGCCGGCCCCGAAACCGGGATCGCACGGGCACGTGCACGGGAGCCACCCACCTCACGTGGGCTCCCAGGACGCCCAACCGATCGGCTTCCGCAACCGCCCGGTGCACGAGGCGCGCGCCTGGCTGCCGAAGGGCGGCACCACCCCGGCCGAGCATCTCGCGCGCTTCGCGGCGGCGTCCTCCGAGCTGAAGACCGACTTCCGCTCCGTGGATTCCGAGGCCGAGGCCCACGCCGCGCTACGGCGGATCGCCGATGACGAGGGCTGGCGCCGCGTGGCCTCCCACCATCATGCGTTGACCGACGCGGCCGTCGCCGCCCTCGGGCGCACGGCCCTGTTCACCGATGGCGGCTACCCGCCCGACGATCTCGAGGCCTGCGAGGCGGGCATCACCACCTGCGACGTGCTCGTCGCCCAGACCGGGTCGCTGGTGGTCAACAGCCGCACCTCCGGCGGACGCGCCCTGAGCGTGCTGCCGCCGCACCATGTGGTGCTGGCCCGGCGTGACCAACTGGTCTCGGACCTCACCGACGCCTTCGAGCGGGTCGAGGCCCTGCATGGCCGCCAGTGGCCCTCGATGATCTCGCTGGTCACCGGTCCGAGCCGGACGGGCGACATCGAGCGGATCCTCGTGCTGGGCGCCCACGGCCCGAAGAAGCTCACCGTCCTGATGTGGTAGCGCCGCGCACGACGCTCCCTTTGGGTTTTCGGCGCCTGGGTGGCCTTTCAGCGCTGCGGCCGCCTGGCCCCCAAGGTCGTGCGCACCAGCAGTTCGGTGGCCAGGGGAGCGATTCCCTGCAGGCCCACGAGATTCGTGAGGACCCTCCGGTTGATGTTGAGGGCGGCCACCTTCTCGGCCATGGGATCTTTCATGTCCACGAAGCGAACCCGGCCGAGGGTGAGTTCCAGTCGGTCGACGCCAACGAAGGTCAGGTTGCCGACCCGCTGGCCCTGAGCCAGCTCCTGCCGATTGGTCAACTCGCCGAGACGATTGGTGTAGGCGTTGACGAGTTCCGAGTATTCCTGCAGGCGTTGGAACATGTTGGTCCGGGAGCCGGCGAAGCCGTCGACCAGCGTGAGTTCATTCAGGCGGATGCGCAGGAGTCGCAGCTGCAGTTCCTGCCGCTTCAGGGCCTCGCGATCGTATTCGACCCGCAGTTCGGGCAGGTCGAGGATCTGGACGCCGCCGAACTGCGACTGCCCGAACACCTTGAGGTCCCGCACCTGCAGATGCGGACGAAGGAGCCCGATGTCGAGGCTGCCGATCTCGACCTCGGCCACGCCGCTGGCGTTGACGCGGGATTGGATGGCCCGTTTGACGATCCAGTCGAAGGACAGCAGGCCGAGCACCAGGAGGGTCGCCAGAAGGGCGAGGGCCCCGAGCAGCAGCCGGATGAGGATCCGCAGCCCGCGAGGTAGGCGCCGGTCCGGGATGGTCGGCAGGACGGCACCCGGAGGAAGGCTCCCGCTCACAGGATCACGTCCTCCGGCCGCACCTCTAGGCATTCGTCCTGATCCTCCCAGATCACCGCCGGGTAGACCTCCAGGAGCGGTGGCATGAGTTCGGTGGCCGCCGAGACGAGGAGCTTCTCGGCATCCTGGGCGGCATCCTCGAACGCCGCGTCGTAGTCCTTGGATTTCTTGCGTTGCCTGTCGTCCCAATGGGCCACTTCGTGGGCCTCGTCGTACTGGTCGGCCCAGCGCTCGAAGCGGGCTCGGAAGGTTTCAGGAATCTCCTCGAAGGGCACGCAGGTCTCCCCGCAGTGGTGGCAGCGGAGCCCGTTGGAAACGACGTCCCGGGTGAAGAGCGGCAGCAGGGGAGCCCGACAGCAGGGCGATTCCACGTATCCGGCAGGGATGCTGACCAGACGCTTGAGCCAGATCTGGCGGTCGTGCGCGAGCTGCGAACCGAGCCGGTAGGCACCGACCAGCGGATGCGACAGCCGCCAGACCTGCCCGTGCAGCTGGCCCAGGGTCTGGGAACACCACCGGGCGAGGGTCAGGTCGTCGAAGTGCCGGAACGTCCGGGCGTACTCCTTCCAGAGCCGATCCAGCGGCGAATCCTCCTGAATCTCGGACATAGGAAGAAAGGTTAGCGTCTCCGATGGGGAAATCCAAGGACCGTGCAAGGCGGCAATCCCCACCCTCGCGCCGTCGGTGGGGTGGGATGGATTCTGCCGGACAGGGTTCGGATCCATGGAAGCGGACTTGCCGGCGCCTTTGGAGGAAGCGCCCCCAATCCCCGGAGCGCCTGGAGATTTGACCCGCGGACGCCCGCCGCACCCCAGCGGAAACCCCCTCGGGCATCCAGCGCTGCTTGCCCGCCTGGAATTGGCTCTCGAGGCCACGGGAACCAAGGTGTCGGTGGGAGAGTGCGCCCTGCCAAGCGCACCAAAAAAGGGGCTGGCCCGAAGGCCAACCCCTTTTGCAATTCAGGTCACCGGACCTGCGATGGACCGGATCACTGGTAGGTGATCACCAGTTTGCCATTCTCGTTCTTGATCGAGATGATCGTGACCGAGGGGCTGATGCTCAGATAACCGGCGGTCCCGGTGGTCGGGATGTCGGCGGTCACCGTCTTGGTGGCCTCGGAGAGGCTCACGCCAGTGAGCGGCGTGCCGGTCAGACCGGCCGGGACCTTGCCGACGGCGACGCGGGTGGACTTGGCCGGGGCAACGCCGACGCGGTAGGCCTTGAAGCCACCGTTCTCGAGGTCGTTGAGCAGCACCTTGTCGCCGTTGGCCTTGACGCTGGCGATCTCGATGTGGGCGGCGCCACCGCTGTCTTGGAACAGGACCCGGATCGGGTAGATGCCGGCATCCTTCACGAAGAACCGGATCGGGGCGTTGGCGTTGGCTCCGTTGAGGTCGACGCCGGCCTCACCGAGGAGGATGCCATCGGCAGGCTTGCCGATGGGGCCACCCTGGGCGCGAACCCGGTCGTCGCTGAACAGGGACAAGGTCACCACGCCGGCCGGAAGCTCGACGAAGGTGGTGATCTCGGCGGCGATGCCCGTGGTGGCACCGCTGGTGCCGGGGAGACCCGGCATCCCCTCGTCCGGCACGAAGGCACCCGCGCTGGATTCGGCCACGGAATTGAGGTTGATCGTGGTGGCGATCTCGAACTTGACGGTCTTGCCGTCGCGGACGCCCGCCGCCAGGGAGTTGCCCGGCTCACCCTCGTTGGCGAAGTTGTCGATCACGGCACCGGAATCGTCCTTGAGCGTTCCCAGGAGGGCCAACTCGACATCGTCCAGAGACTTCGTGGTCATGGCCTCGTTGTGCACGATACGCCAGATGAAGCCGGGCTTGGTCTTGTCGACCGAGACGGCCTGATGGACCGCAGTCAGCACGCCGGTCTTGGGCGAGATGAAGGTGCCGGCATCGGTCACGACCTTGCCGGTGGTGTCCTTCACCGCGATGAGGTAAGTGTGGTTGCCCTCGGCAAACGGAGCTGCCGCCGTGTAGGTCACGTCGGTGGCGTCACCGCTCTTCGGAGCCACGGACACCGTCACGTCCTTGCCGTCGATGGAGAGCTTGATGCCCTTGGGATCGGCGATCGCGCCGCCCTTGTCGTTGATGCGGAACGAGAAGGTGATGATGCTGGGGTTGACCGCCGAGAGGAACAGGCTGTCCGAACCCGTGGAGGCCGTGCCGAGCGAGACCAGCGCGGTCTCCTTGGGCGACTTGCCGAACACGATGGCGTGGGCACCCAGACCGCCCCAGCCCTTCTGGCCCGCCTGCCCGGGACCGTTGTCGCCGTCGTTGATGGCCATGCCGAGACCGAACTGGGCGCCCAAGGTCAGCGGCGGGGTCTTGCCGATGGCCGAGGCCGGGAGCTTGATCTCGTAATAGGTCTTCTTCTTCGCGGTGTCGCGGGTCACGACCGCCTCGGTGCCGCCGGGGCCGGCCTCGTGCATCACGATCACGTCGCCGAGGTCACCATCCACGCCACCCAAGGCGTAATTGTAGAGGGCCACCTGGGTCTGACGATCGGCGCTGGCGATCATCAACTGCACGGAGTCGCCGTTCCAGGCGCTCTTGGCGGCGTTCTCGTGGTAATCGTCGGTGACCACGAAGCCGAAGTAGACGTTGTCGGCGTCATAGACGACCTGCACGGCCGAGGTCTGGTCATCCGGGCCGGACCAAGTGCCACCCGCGTATTCCTCAAACAGCACGTACTTGCCGGTGCCGGCGGCGCCGGAACCCTTGGGCACCGAGAACTTCGGGTCCGAGAGGACGGGCACGCCGCCCCACTCGGTGAGCTTGCCGTCGATCACGATCGGAGCGGTGACCGCGGTGGCGGTGTAGAACTCCTTGCCCGGCTCGATGTCGTTCGGGACGACCGAGCTCAGGGTGAACAGCGCGGTCTCGGCCGGGGTCTTGCCGAAGACGATGGAGTGGGCGCCGAGGCCGCCCCAGCCCTTCTGGCCGGCCTGACCAGCACCGGCGTCGCCGTCATTGATGGCCATGCCCAGACCGAACTGGACTCCGCCCTGCAGGGTCTCGATGGCCAAGGAAGCCTTCGGGAGCTTGATCTCGTAGGTGGTGCGCTTGGTGGCGCCGTTGCGCGTCACGACCGCCTCGGTGCCGCCGGGGCCGGCCTCGTGCATGACGATGGTCTCGCCGAGGTCGCCCTCGACGCCGCCCAGTGCATAGTTGTAGAGGGCCACCTGCTTGGTGCGGTCGGCGCTGGCGATCATGAGCTGGATCGAGTCGCCATTCCACGCGCTCTTGGCGGCGTTCTCGTGGTAGTCGTCGGTCACCACGAAGCCGAAATAGACGTTCTCGGAGTCGAAGATGACCTGCACGGCCGAGGTCTGGTCATCCGGACCGGACCAGGTGCCACCGGCGTACTCCTCGAAGAGCACGTACTTGCCGTTCGGGCCGGAACCCTTGGGGATGGAGAACTTCGGGTCGGCCAGAACCGGCACGCCCTTCCACTCGTCGAGCTTGCCATCGATGGTGATGGTGCCCTGGGCGCGGTTGACCGTGTAGAACTCCTTGCCCGGCTCGATGTCGTTCTTTTTGGTGAGGGTGATCTCGGCGGTCTCGCCCGGGGTCTTGCCGAACACGATGGCGTGTGCGCCCAAACCACCCCAGCCCTTCTGGCCGGCCTGCCCGGCGCCGTTGTCGCCGTCGTTGATGGCCATGCCCAAGCCAAACTTCACGCCGCCCTCGAGCTTCCCGATGGCCAGCGAGGCCTTCGGGAGCTTGATCTCGTAGATGGTGCGCTTGCTGGTCCCGTTGCGCGTCACGATCGCCTCGGTGCCGCCGGGTCCCGCCTCGTGCATGACGATGGTCTCACCGAGATCGCCCTCGACGCCACCCAACGCGTAGTTGTAGAGGGCCACCTGCTTGGTGCGGTCGGCACTGGCGATCATGAGCTGGATCGAGTCGCCATTCCACGCGCTCTTGGCGGCGTTTTCGTGGTAGTCGTCGGTCACCACGAAGCCGAAGTAGACGTTCTCGGCATCATAGACGATCTGGACCGCCGAGGTCTGGTCGTTCGGACCAGACCAGGTGCCGCCGGCATACTCCTCGAACAGAACGTACTTGCCCGTACCCTTCGGGCCGGACCCCTTGGGTATCGCAAACTTCGGGTCGGCCAGCACAGGCACGCCCGACCACTCGTTGAGATTGCCATCGAGGACGATGGGTTTCGGGGCAAAAACGACCGAGTAGGTCTCCTTGCCCGGTTCGATGTCGTTGGTCGGGGTCGACTGGGCGGCCGCGCTGAAGGCGAGGAGGCCAGCCGCCAAACCCAACAAGGATTGGTGGATGTTGGTTTTCATTTCTTGAATAGCATTGGTAGGGGGCCATGCCGGACCCGTGACGGCAACAGAAATGTGGCGAACCGGATGATGATGTTCCGGAACGGTCATTTTTGGGGAACAGGCCTCCCCTCAACCAACCCGAAAGCCCCCTTCCGGGCGAGGGAGTTCGCCGGTTTCGAACCAACGCGTTCCACCCCGAGGCATCCGGTGGCGACGGTCGGCCCCCAGCGTCGTTCCTGCCGGCGCAACCCCGAACGATCCACGACGGTTCCACACCAAGGCCCCGGTAGCCCTTGGTGCCGCGGGCGGGACTCGAACCCGCACGGCCTTGCGGCCTGGGGATTTTAAGTCCCCTGTGTCTGCCATTTCACCACCGCGGCGACCGTGTTTTTGCTGGGCTGACAGGACCGCAAAAACTGCTCCAAGGGATGTGAGAGTTTTAGGCGCTGGTTGATGGTGGTTGGTTCGCTGCGGAAAGTCCACCCCCGGTGGAGGGAGGGCGGAGCCCGACCGGAGCCGGGGATGGAC
>Ga0194119_10001123_pt1 | contig 49748 bp, 51 predicted proteins | sample TA2MahC100mmetaG_FD_148620 | JGI IMG/M metagenome (GOLD analysis project Ga0194119, IMG submission 148620) | Freshwater microbial communities from Lake Tanganyika, Tanzania - TA2015018 Mahale Deep Cast 100m | ecosystem: Environmental > Aquatic > Freshwater > Lake | place: Tanzania: Lake... | reverse complement strand
GTCTTCATCGCATCCGACCCAGTCTGGGCCGATAAGTTCACGCAGGCAGGGGTCCCTATTGTTGGTGATGACATCAAGAGTCAGGTAGGAGCAACTATCACTCACCGCATCATGACCAAACTCTTCCAAGACCGCGGCGTCTATATCGACCGCACATACCAGCTCAACGTGGGCGGCAATATGGACTTTAAGAACATGTTGGAGCGCGATCGCCTTGAATCAAAGAAGATCTCTAAGACCCAATCTGTGACCTCCCAGCTTGATTATGAGATGGCAGATCGCAATGTTCATATCGGTCCTTCGGATTACATCCCATGGCTCGATGATCGAAAGTGGGCTTACGTGCGCATGGAAGGCCGCGCATTCGGAGATGTCCCGCTAAATATCGAATACAAACTAGAGGTGTGGGATTCACCGAACTCTGCTGGGGTCATCATCGACGCGCTACGTTGCGCGAAAATCGCTCTCGACCGAGGAATCGGCGGGCCATTGCTCTCGCCTTCCAGTTACTTCATGAAATCCCCTCCTGAGCAGTATTCAGATGAAGTCGCTCATGACCGTACTGAAGATTTCATCGCGGGCAAACTATCTCGATAGTTGATCGACAGTTGGATCACGAGACTTCTAGGATGTGGCAATGAGTGATGTACTGATCGAAAAAAGTGGTGCCATAACTTCGATCACGCTCAATCGTGCATCAAAGATGAATGCACTCACGAGGGCCATGTATAAGACTATGGCGGATGGCCTCAACGAGGCTGCGATCTCTCCCGATACATCGGTTGTGATTATCGAGGCAAATGGTGATCACTTCACTGGCGGCAATGACATCTCAGATTTTCTCAATAACCCGCCGTTAGAGGATGGATCTGAGGTCTGGCAGTTCATCAAAGCTCTCCACGAGTTCCCAAAGATTGCCATCGTCGCGATTCAGGGGAATGCGATTGGCATTGGAACCACCATGGTGATGCATTGCGACTTTGCCTACGCTGCACCGACGACATCATTTCGGATGCCATTCGTCAATCTTGGATTAGTTCCGGAGTTCGGTTCAAGCCATCTCTTTCCCAAATCGATTGGGCATCGTCGAGCAGCCGAGATACTTCTCTTAGGACGCTCATTCACTGCTACCGAGGCTGTTGAGTGGGGAGTTATCAACGATGAAGTGGAGGACCCGCGAAAGAAGGCGCGGGAAGTTGCAGAAGAGGTGGCGCAGCTTCCGCCTAACGCGCTCATCCAGTCCAAATCGTTGATGAAGAGCCCGGATCATGAACGCCTCAATGTGATTATGCAGGCAGAGGGAGATCTCTTCATGCGTGCGCTCACCTCAGAGGAAGCGCAGAACGCATTCATGAATTTCTTGATGCGAAAGGGGAAGTGAGAATGTCACTGGCTGGAAAGAAGATTTTCATCACGGGGGGCTCTCGAGGAATTGGCCTTGCCATCGCACTTCGCGCGGCAGCCGATGGGGCGATGATTGCGATTGCGGCAAAGACGACTGAGCCACATCCGAAACTTCCAGGCACGATCTTCTCCGCTGTTGAAGAGATAAACCGCGCAGGCGGAAAAGGTCTCGCGATCCAGTGTGATCTCCGAGATGAGAATCAGATCGTGGAGTCAGTCGAACGCGCCGCTAGTGAATTCGGTGGACTCGACATCCTGATTAACAATGCAAGCGCGATCAATCTGACCAATACCGAGTCAACCCCAGCAAAACGATTTGATTTGATGTTTGATGTCAACGTTCGCGGAACCTTCCTCACCTCGCAGGCAGTGATTCCCCATCTCAAGAAGAGCGGCAAAGAGGGGCGCAATCCCCATGTCTTGACCCTCTCGCCTCCGCTTTCGATGAAGGCCCATTGGTTCAAGAACCATGTCGCATACACAATGGCCAAATACGGAATGAGTATGTGTGTCCTCGGTATGTCCGCTGAATTCAAACGTGATGGAATCGCTTTTAATGCGCTCTGGCCCAGAACTGCAATCGATACCGCCGCGCTACAGATGATTCCTGGGGTCGATACTGCGCTATGCCGAAAACCAGAGATTCTTGCAGATTCGGCTCATTACATCCTTAATCGTCCGAGCGGGGAGTGCACAGGAAACTTCTTCGTTGATGATGAAGTTCTTGCATCCGAGGGGATAACTGATCTCGACAAATATGCAGTTGTTCCTGGTACCAAGGATTTCTTGCTCGACTTCTTCCTCGACTAATGCTCGACTTCTTCGAGTTAAAGGGCGAAGCCTTTAGGTAGTTCCAGGCGATAACGTGAAAGTAATTCACGATCGGCCAAGATCTCTCCTGTCTTGCCATCTTCGACGATCCGACCATCGGCCAAGATCAAGGATCTTTGGCAGAGCTCGTAGGCATAGGGCAGGTCATGAGTCACCATGATTAAGGTGATATCTAGAGATGTGAGAATCTCGGCAAGTTCGCGCCTGCTCGCTGGATCCAGATTTGATGAAGGTTCATCGAGGACCAAGATCGAGGGATTCATCGCGAGAACTGTCGCAACAGCAACCCGTCGCCTTTGACCGAAAGAGAGGTGATGTGGCGGACGATCCTTGTACTCGAGCATTCCAACTTTTGCGAGCGATTGATTGACTCGATTGCGAACTTCATCGTCGCCGAGCCCGAGATTCTTCGGACCGAAGGCTACATCTTCGCCTACCGTTGGCATGAAGAGTTGATCATCAGGATCTTGAAAGACAACGCCCACTTTGCCACGAACCTGACGAAGAAGGTCTTTGTCGGAGGTATCGATAACTTTGCCATCAATTTTCACCGAACCGTGTTGCGCTGGATGGATACCATTGAGGTGCATTACTAGGGTGGTCTTACCTGCGCCATTAGGACCAAGCAGTGCGACTCTTTCACCTGGAGCGATCCTTAAGTCGACACCGTAGAGAGCTTGATGTCCATCAGGATAGGCAAATGCAAGTTCTGAGATCTCAAGCGAAGGGTCAATCACAAAAAGAACCACCTATCTATAAGCGCAACAGCAAGCGCTGTTACTGGAAGCAGGAAGGCAGACCAGAGTGGCGGGTGATGGTCGTGAATATCGAGCTTCGGCATCTGACCAGTGAAACCACGCGAGAGCATCGCTAAATGCACTCGTTCACCCCGTTCGTAGGAACGGATGAAGAGTGTTGCAGCAACGCTTGCAAGAATCCTCCAGTCACGGATGCCTCGAGGCTCAAAACCGCGCGATGCCCGTGCAACCCGCATCCGCTCCATCTCATCCGTGACGACATTGATGTAGCGAAGCATGAACGATGCGATATTGACCATCAGCGGAGGAAGTCTTAATCTCTCAAGACCCAAAAGGATGCCTCGCGCAGTCGTACTCCCGGAGAGCACAATCGCGCCTATGACGCCAAGGGTTCCTTTAGCAATAATCGCGCCTGCCGCAATCAAACCTTCGCGATAGAGAGTCAGGCCAGCAACTTCGTAACTCTCGCCGCTACCAAAGAAAGGCATCAGGAATGCAAAGAGGATGAAAGGAATCTCGATCAATGATCGCTTGAGCACGGTGAGTATGGGCAACTTAGCAAGAGCAACAACCGCGAAAATCAAGATAAAGAAGGCCCCATAAGAGGCGACCTGTGAAATCGGAGTACTAATCACGACAAAGAGAAATGCGATAAGCGAGAGAATCTTGGTTTGAGGCGCGAGAGTGTGGATTATCGAATGGCGATGGATATAGAGGCGCTCACCTGGATCATGGCCGTGGTGATGATCGCTTTTCGGATGTAATTGTTCTGAGAGAGGAAAATTAATTTCTAAACTTTCTTTACTTGCTCTTCTTTGCTAGGAGTCTGAAGATGAGGCCGGCAACAAGAAGTGTTGCAAGTACGCCAATGATTCCACTGGCACCAACGCTCAATCTCTCGTTATCGACTCCAGATATTCCGTAATCGGCAAGTGGCGAACCTGAGTTGATGGGTTCTTTCGCAGTCTCCAGAAATCCCTTAGTTTCTGCAACCTTCTCCAAGCCATCCGGGTGAGAAGAGGCGTAGAAGGAGAGGAATCCTGCGATTAATAATGAGATGGCTATACCGGCAAGGATGAATTTATTTGCAATAAAAGACTTCATGACTTCGAACCAATCTTCAAATCGGGCGCGATCTGACGCCAACCAAAGACAAGGTCGCTACGTGAAGCTAGAACGGCAGATACCGTGAAGGCAGTGATAAGCGCTTCTCCAATGCCGATCAGGATATGCGTTGAGATCATCGCAGTGGCCACTGTGGCAACCGGAATCGTTGACTCTGCGCCGATCGCATACTGAAAGACGAAGCCGAGTGCGGCGAGTGGTACTTGAATGAAAGCCGCTATGAGAGAGGCGACCGGAATTGAACTCTTCTTCTTTGGAAGGAACCGGCGAGCGAAAAGGAAAACGAGATAGCCGCCCCAGACGCCCAGAAGTGAAAGGTTGAAGAGGTTGAGCCCGACTGCAGTGAGGCCGCCGTCTGCAAAGAGCAATGCCTGCAGAATCAAAACGATTGTGATCGAGAGGGTCGCCGCGTAGGGACCGACGAGTACTGCTGCGAGGACGCCGCCGAGGAGGTGGCCACTTGTACCCGCAGCAACTGGAAAGTTCATCATCTGCACCGCAAAGATAAAGACCGTGACCAATCCAGCGAGTGGCGCCGTTTTGTCATCGAGCTGCGCCCTCGCGCCTTTGAGACAAGCGAGAACCCCAAGGCTCGAGAGGGCGATGAAAATCATCGAGACTGGCAGGTTGATGAAGCCATCGGGAATGTGCAAAAGGGGTATTCGCATAGACTCATTCTAATGCAAAACCCTCGCATCTGCATACGACTCGCATATCGCAACTATGGTTGTATGCCGCAGTGACTCAGCCTCCCAAATCTCAAATTTGGGGCGCGCTCTGGGTCGTTTACATCGTCTGGGGAACGACATACCTCGCGATCGAATACTCCATTCGCTCCATGCCCCCCATTCTTGCCATGGGCATGCGGTTTCTCGCTGCGAGCTTTCTCATGGCTCTTTTTATTTCGATCAAATGGGGCATCGGTTTCCTTGCCATCACGAGGCGTCAGACAGCGGCGCTCGCCTTACTCGGCGCGCTTCTCCTGGGCCTCGGTCTTGGGTCGGTGACGCTTGCCCAATATAACGATGTCCCGACGGGGATTGTTGCCCTGCTCATCGCAGCACTTCCACTCTGGATTGCTACATTTAAAGCAATCGATGGAGTCGCTTCATCACGGTGGGGATGGCTCGGCATCATCATCGGCTTCTTTGGTGTAGGAATCTTGTTACTTCCTGAGTTGCGAAAGCCAGATAATTCCAGCCATCTCTTCTGGATGGCGATGGTCATCGTCGGAAACTTTGCCTGGTCGCTAGGTACTTATATCGCCCCGCGCCTAGGTTTACCCAAAAGCACCATGGTCGTAACGACTTACCAGATGCTCCTTGGTGGAATCTCGATGTCTCTGGTCGCACTCGTGACCGGCGAGAGGTTGAGTGATTTCTTTGACGCCACATTTTTCTCGTGGATGTGGTGGCTCTTCTTGGTCTTGATTGGCTCGATTGCCACTTATAGCGCGTATCTCTGGCTCGTTAAATATGCATCAGTCGGATTGATCGCAACCTATGCCTACGTCAATCCCGTCATTGCCGTGACGATTGGCGCGATCGTCCTTAACGAAAAGCTATCGACTACCTTGCTGATCGGTGCTGCCGTTGTGATCACCGGTGTTGTGATGGTTGTTCGAGCTGAGTCTCGAGCGGTTGCGACGCAAGTTCAGCCCAGCGCTTGATTGGTTCGCTCCAGACTGACTTGATTTGATCTATAGATTGATGAACTTCGCGCTCTATCTGACCCAAACCTTCAACTGACCTGCCGGAGCGTTGGTAGGCATCGTCACCATGCTTCTCCCACATCCGAACGATGGTGGGGTCTGCCTCCGGATGAAATTGCAACCCGTATTGAAGTCGACCCATTCGATAGATCTGATTCCTACAACTCGACGATTTCGCAATTGAGGTCGCTCCGGGAGGCAAGTGCCTCACCTCATCTTGATGCCACTGGATAGTGGGTAATTGTTCTGAACTAGCTAGTGCGCCAAAAACTTCATCCGCTGAATCTTTGATTGTCACTGCGTGAACGCCGATTTCAGGCAGTTCAGCTAAATCGACTGATCCACCCGTTGAAAGCGCTAAGAGTTGGGCGCCAAGGCATAGCCCTAAGACTGGAACTCCTAAACTAATTGCGTCTGCAAGGAGTGCACGCTCGCCAATCAACCACGGTGCAACGTCATCGTCATCAGCCGAGATCGATCCGCCCAAGGAGATGATTCCGGCAAGTGGCGATCCAGCAAGACTCTTCTTCAACTCTGCCACGTCGTGGGGGAAGGGCTGCTTGGCATAGAGATGGAGCGTTCTCACCTCAAGCCCAGCCTGGGTAATCCATTGACCCACCAAGTTCACCGGGCAATTCGCTGCGTTCTGTAACGCAACGACTATTGGGGGTCTTTCGCTCACGGCATGAGTCTAGAGAGCAAAGCCCTGTAACTTCACTTCCTATGAAGCGGGAAAGTCGAGGGCCGGAGGGCCATGATGCATTCGAACGAATCGATACGCCAAGTGAGAAGCGCTGGCTCGGTCGCGTTCTTCGAGATGAGACTTTTGGTGGCGCCGTACTTCTCGTCGCCGCAACAGTGGCTCTCATCATCGCTAACTCTCCGCTCGGTGATTGGTATGGGGATTTCAGATCATTTGAAATAGAGATTTCATCTCTCAATATCTCGATGACTCTGGCAAAGTGGGCTTCAGATGCCTTTCTTGCAATCTTCTTCTTTGTAGCGGGACTTGAGCTTAAGCATGAGTTTGTTCACGGCTCTCTTGCGAAACCTCGCCAAGCACTCGTCCCGATAGTTGCCGCAATTTCGGGAATGGCGGTTCCCGCATTCATCTACATCTCGTTGATTCGAGGAAATCCGGGGGCTAGCGATGGTTGGGCGATGCCTGTTGCAACTGATATCGCGTTCGCACTGGCTGTATTGGCCGTTGCGGGAAGAGGGTTACCAACAGAGCTGCGCGCTTTCTTGCTCGCCCTCGCTGTCGTTGATGATTTAGGTGCCATCACCATCATCGCTCTCTTTTACACAGAGGAACTTCAAGTCAATTTCTTGATTGCTGCAGGGGTTCTTCTCTCTGCTTATGCGGCGCTGCAGCGAATTAGTTTCACCCGTTGGTTCCTGATGATTCCCCTAGCCCTTGTGATTTGGTGGTGCACTTATCAATCGGGAATTCATGCCACTGTCGCAGGAGTGGCTATCGCACTCCTTACTAGTGTTCATGCTCGAAATGCCAAACGATCTCCGGCAGAGCTCTCTGAAGAGCGAATCCGGCCGATATCTGTCGCTTTAGCAGTACCGTTCTTCGCATTCACCGCAGCTGGCGTTGATCTTCGATCCATTGGAATCGATGCGCTCGAGAACGAGATTGCGTTTGCTGTCATGGCTGGGCTTGTCATTGGTAAGCCGCTCGGCGTGATGGCATCTACCTATCTCTTAACTAAGGTGAGTAAAGCGCGGCTCAATGAGAATCTTCGTTGGGGAGATCTTTTCAGTGTCTCGCTACTAGCGGGAATCGGATTCACGGTCTCGCTCTTGATCGCAAAACTCTCTTTTAGCGAGGGAAGTATTGAACTTGCTGCGGGAAAGACAGGAATCCTCGTGGGAAGCCTTATTTCAGCGCTTCTTGCGATTATCTTCTTACGTGTGCAGAAGCGGCGTTAACAATTCTGAAGGCGTGAAGTCCATAAAAACAGAGAAGCCCCGGGATCCGGGGCTTCTCTGTTTTCCCTTTGAATCTTAGAGATCGTAATAGAGCTCGAATTCAGCAGGATGTGGTCGCAATCTGACGTAATCGACTTCTTGAGAGCGCTTCCAAGAAATCCAGGTATCGATCAAATCTTGCGTGAAGACGCCCCCCTTGGTGAGGAATGCGTTGTCGCGCTCGAGGTTATCGAGTACTGCATCGAGTGAACCAGGAACTTGCGGAATCGAGGCAGCTTCTTCGCCTTCGAGTTCGTAGAGATCTTTATCAACCGGAGCTGGTGGCTCGATCTTGTTGACGATTCCATCGATTCCCGCCAGGAGCATCGCAGCGAATGCGAGATATGGATTGGATGATGGGTCTGGGCAACGGAATTCGATTCGCTTTGCCTTCGGTGAGCTACCTGTGATTGGGATACGGATACAGGCGGAACGATTTCGTGCCGAGTAGACCAAGTTGACTGGCGCTTCATAGCCAGGAACCAGACGCTTATATGAGTTGACTGTTGGGTTGGTGAATGCAAGTAGAGAAGGTGCGTGCTTGAGCAAACCACCGATGTACCAGCGAGCCATATCTGAAAGGTCTGCGTAACCGTTACCCCAGAAGAGTGGCTTGCCATCTTTCCAGAGTGATTGGTGGCAATGCATTCCCGATCCGTTATCGCCAAAGAGTGGTTTCGGCATGAAGGTTGCGGTCTTGCCTGCCTGCCATGCGGTGTTCTTGATGATGTACTTGAACTTCATCAGATCATCACCAGCATGAAGAACATCATTGAACTTATAGTTGACTTCCATCTGTCCTGCAGTACCAACTTCGTGGTGTGCTCGCTCGACGGTGAGTCCAACTTTCTCAAGATTCATCACCATCTCATCGCGAAGGTCTGCGAATTGATCTGTTGGCGATACCGGGAAATACCCACCCTTGATGCGAGTGCGATAGCCACGATTTGGTGTGCCATCTGCATCTGTCTCGATACCGGTGTTCCAGGCACCTTCATAGGAGTCAATATGGTGGAATGCTTGATTCATTCCGGTCAGGAAGCGGATACGATCGAAGATATAGAACTCGGCTTCTGGTGCGAAGAATGCGGTATCGGCGATCCCGGTCGAGCGCATGAAGTCGACAGCCTTCTTGACTATGCCACGCGGGTCGCGTGAGTATGCCTCGTTTGTGATTGGATCGTGAACCGAGTGAGTGATGATGAGAGTCTTCTCTTTGCGGAAGGGATCAAGGTAAGCGGTCTCTGGTGCGGCAAGGAGCTTCATATCCGACTCATGAATCGACTGAAATCCTCGAATGGAAGAGCCATCAAACATCAATCCATTTGTCAGAGTCTCTTCGTCGAATGAGTTCGCAGGGACATTGAAGTGGTGTTGTATTCCAGGGAGATCGATGAAACGAACATCAACGAACTTCACATCATTCTTCTTGATGTAGGCGACAATTTCGCTCGCACTTTTGAACATGGTTGCCTCGTATTCCTCTCAAACGGTTAGGGTCGAAGCGAGAGCCAGAAGATGCTCCGTTGCACCATGGCTCGAATCGATGGCGAAAATGTAGTGGCGATGGGTGAAACTCGGGTGACCCCATTGTTACGGTCATGTTTCGGCTAGTCAGGATGTGGTGGGGGAGGCGAGGTGACTCGCTCCACCGGAGGGAACTAGCATCCAGACCATGACGGGTTCGGGCAGTCAAGAAGGACGAAGAGGTGGGCTGATTGTTGCCCGTGCCGGAAGGCGCTTTGTTGCGATTACTATCGACTGGTTGATGAGTTGGGCCGTTGGTTCGATCTTTTTTGATCAAGATCAAGGTCGACCCTTCTGGATCGCGCTGGTCTTTTTCCTGCAGATATTCATCCTGACAGCGACGACTGGAGCATCGGCGGGGCAGAGGCTGATGAACTTACGAGTTCTACGCTATCCCGAGTTAGAACCCTTGGGGATTGGATCCACTCTTCTTCGAACTATATTGATTCTCTTAGTCGTTCCTGCAGTTGTCTATGACAATGATGGTCGTGGGTTACATGACCGAATCGTCGGAAGTGCGGTGATGCAGGTTAAGCGTTAGCAGTTAGGGGCGTTTTGGGAGTTTGATGTTTCGCGGCATCGGGCCTTTGGGAAGTGGAATGTTCATCCCGCCGACTGACTTGATTCGAGCCCTGAGTTCACGCACTTGACTCATTGAAAGCTTCTTCGGGTATTTCTTCATCTGTCGCTGTAGTTTTCTTACCGAGGTTTGACCTTCAATTTCGCCACAGACGAGCGTATGAACCGGGACTCCTGGCGCTACTCGTTCCATACGGCGCCGTTCATCATTGAGCAGGATCTTCACTCCTTCTCGACCTTCACCAACAAGAACGATTCCAGGCTTTCCAACCGCTCGATGAACCATATCTTGATTGCGATTGACATTGACCGCGGTATCAACGGTCCAACCTTTACGTATCGACATCAGCACGCTTGCGGCTGCGCCAACTTGCCCTTCGATTGAAGAGTAAGCAGCTGAGGTTGCCATTCGAGTGAAGATGATGAAAGCGATGAGGAATGCCAGTGGCGTAGTGACAAATGCAGCATAAATTGGGCTACCAAGGATTGCACCAATGGTGATGCCCACTGCCAGTACCGCGACGAAGATAAGTAAGAGAATCAGGCCGACCTTTGGTCGTTCTCGCTTAGTGACCTGGTAGGCATCGCGGATAACTTTGAACCTTGGCCCCCGAGCGGCTTTGGCTGCTGCCTTTGCAGCGCGCTTCTCAGCGCGAGTTGGTTTCGAGTCTTTGGTGGCCATGTGATTAGTTTATCTCTCGCTCTCTCTTCTCTTTTGCGATGATTTCGACCAATTGCTCAGGTGTGGGGGCGCTACCGCCAAGCTTTGCCGGTTGCCAGAACTCACCATCCCCTGAATCGGGATAGTGCGATTGAGCAATCTTTAACAGATCTTCTAACTTGCTCCGCAGTTTGCCCATCTCTGCTTCGATATCCGAATTCGCTTCGATGAAATATGGCGCTGCCATCGCGACAATTATCGGGAAATTCTTCCTGCCAAAATCTCGCTTGATTCTCTTGGTCCAGATCCGCTGACTTCCCCAGACGACGGTAGGAATGATTGGTGCCCCTGATTCCATAGCGAGGCGCACAACTCCACTCTTCATCTCCTTCAATTCGAAGGTACGGGAGATCGTGGCTTCAGGAAAGACTCCGACTATCTCACCGCCGGCTAACGCCTTAAGTGCGGCAATGAAGGAAGGTGATCCATTGCTTCGATCAACACTGATGTGATGCATTCCTTTCATCAATGGCCCTGCGATTGGATGATCGAAGACTTCCTTCTTCGCCATGAATCGAACGTAACGACCAGCTGGAAGAACAGCGGTCCCAGCGATGGCGAAATCCAGATAACCCACATGATTGATCGCAAGAATCGCATGACCATTACGCGGGATATTCGCTTCGCCAATAAAGGTGAAACGCAAACCTAGGTAGCGCCAAAGTCCTTGAACTATCTTGACGACGGGGGGATAGACCAGGTCCACGATCTCATTCACCTACAGCACTTCGAGCCGATATCGCCGCTTCGTAAAGTCGACGTGCGCGATACGAGGAACGAACCAGAGGACCACTCATAACGCCGAGGAATCCCACGCTACGAGCTTCCTCAGCAAGCTCGACGAACTCTTCCGGTTTCACCCACCGCGTGACCGGATGGTGCTTTGGAGTTGGTCGCAAATATTGAGTGATGGTGATGAGGTCACAGCCGGCACTTCTCATCTGCGCGAGCGCATCTGAGATTTCAGCTCTGGTTTCGCCGAGGCCGAGGATGAGATTCGATTTGGTGACTAAGCCGAAGTCCCTCGCAGCCTGAATCACTGAAAGTGAACGCTCATAGTTGAAAGCTGGTCGAATCTCCTTGAAAATTCTTGGGACCGTCTCGACATTATGTGCAAAAACTTCAGGACGCGAGTCGAACACCACCTCTAACAACTCAGCGCTTGCGGAGAAATCTGGCGCGAGCATCTCAACACCGCAGCCAGAAACTTCTTGATGTATCTGGCGAATGGTTTCGGCGTAGAGCCATGCTCCTTCGTCTTCGAGATCATCGCGAGCCACTCCTGTGACTGTGGCATAGCGCAGTTCCATACTTTTAACCGACTCAGCAACTCGCCTCGGTTCGTCTCTGTCGTAGGAGGTGGGTTTTCCAGTGGCGATATTGCAGAAATCGCAACGCCGGGTGCATACCTCACCGCCGATGAGGAAAGTTGCTTCTCGGTCTTCCCAACATTCGAAGATATTCGGGCAAGCTGCCTCTTGGCAGACCGTGTGCAATCCTTCTCGAGAGACGAGAGAGCGAAGGTTGGTGTAGTTAGGGCCCATTTGGGCTCGGGTCTTGATCCACTCAGGCTTTCGTTCAATAGGCACGGCCGCATTTCGAGCTTCGATTCGAAGCAACTTCTTTGTCATGAGCTGGCATCTCCCGCATCTAAAGCTGAAGATTCATTTCTCGCGATAAGTGGAGTTAACGCCGAGGTCATTTCCTCTTTGAGGATCGGAAGCAGTTCACTCACTTCGATTCGTCGTCCTAGCTCAACACTCATTGAAGTGACCGATCCATCAGTGATGCCACATGGGATGATCTCCTGATAGCTAGAGAGATCACAGTTGACGTTGAGCGCGAAGCCATGCATGGTCACTGACTGTGCAACTCTGATTCCGATGGCAGCAATCTTTCTCTGCCCATCGATCCACACACCCGAGCGACCTTTAATGCATCGCCCAGTGATAGAAAATTTATCCAGGACGGCAATCAATGCAGCCTCGATTGTTCGGACGTAACCCAAGAGCTCAGCGGGATTTCCTAGTTTGATGATTGGATATCCAACAATCTGGCCAGGGCCATGCCAAGTAATCTTTCCACCGCGATTGACATCAATCACTCGTGCGCCAGTCAGCGGGCGTTCATGATTTTCGGTCCGCTTTCCTGCGGTGAAGACACTTTGATGTTCAAGGAGGATCAGCTCTGATGGCGAAATGCCAAGGGCAACTTTCTGGTGAATCTCTTCTTGAAGTGCTAAACCTGCCAGGTACTCAATCGGGCCATCCGTAGTGAGATCTCGGATTTGTAGCGGAGCACCATTGATGCTCGCCGCAACAGCTGATTCGCTCACTTGAATCGTCACGGGGTAAGCCTAGAGCCTCAAATTAAGGCATTTTTCGCGACTTTCCGAGGCTGAAGATGAACTCGTGAAGGTTTCCCACTAACCTTCCACCTCTATTGGTTGACGCAGGTCACAATCCCAACTCTTTCGAGAGGTAGTCGCATGTCGCTGCAAGATGAACAAGAGAGTAAGCGCAAGGTCAAGGGGCGAAAGGCGCTCTACATTGCGATTGTCGCAATCATCGCCTGGATGTCGATTGGCGGAATCTCTGGTCCTATCTTTGCAAAGATCTCATCGGTTCAAGAGAACGATAACTCCGCCTTCCTTCCTGACAGTGCTGAATCGACCATTGCGAGTCGAGTGATCGTGAAATTCCAGGATCAAGACTCAGACCTCATCCCAACACTCATCCTCCTCGAAGGTGGCGTTAACCCAGCAACGAATCCAGAAGCCTTTGCTGCTATCAACGAGTATGCAAATACACTCCCCGGAAAAGTTGTAGCAGAAGCCAAGAAGCCACTCTCTTATTACTTTGCACCAGGAGTTCCACTTACTGTAATCCCTTCACAAGATGGCAAGGCTGCTCTCATCAATTTCCAGATCAATAGCGTGGCAGCGGGGGAGAGCATTGGTGACGAGCCAGCACTTCCATTGATCGTTGAGTTCATCAGAGAAGACCTCAAAGAGACCTTCGAGAATCAGTCCATCGATACTTATGTGACGGGTGCAGGTGGAATCTTCGCAGACCTCTTCGGTGCCTTCGGGTCTATTGACACCACCCTGCTCTTGACCACGCTCTGCGTTGTCTCGATTATTTTGATTCTGGTCTACCGCTCGCCAGTTCTCTGGCTCATTCCACTTCTGACTGCAGTCCTCGCATTGACTTTCGCAACTTTCATCGTCTATCACATGGCAAAGAACGATTGGATTGACCTCAATGGTCAAACCCAAGGAATCCTTGACGTTCTTGTTCTAGGAGCTGCGACCGACTACGCGCTTCTCTTGATTTCGAGATATCGAGAAGAGTTGCATAAACACCATTCGCGTTTTGATGCGATGCGAATTGCGTGGCGCGGCACTGTAGAGCCGATTTTGGCATCGGGCGGAACTGTTATCGCAGGGCTCATGGTTCTCTTGCTCTCTGATCTCTCGAGCAATCGTGGCCTTGGCCCAGTCGGTTCAATCGGAATTTTCTGTGCAATGTTGGCTGCGCTAACTCTCCTGCCAGCCTTCCTGGTCCTATTCGGTCGATGGATCTTCTGGCCGAAGATTCCTAAATTCGATCACGCAGATGAGAAGCTCTCAGGTTTCTGGGCGAAAGTTGGATCCTTCGTTGATCGAAGTCCTCGAAAGATCGGAATTGTGACCGGACTAGTTCTGTTGGTTTTCGCAGGCTTTGCGACGACGCTCAATACCTCAGGCGTAGCGCAGACCGAAGTTTTCACGAAAGAACAAGATTCTGTCGTAGGACTTGAAAGGTTAGGACTTCATTTTCCAAGTGGAGAAGGAACTCCAGTGGAAATTGTCGTGACTGAAGATCGAGTTGCAGTTGCAAGTGCGGCAATCTTGGCCGTCGACCAAGTTGCCTCTGTTGCTCCAGCGACGCTTCGTGATCCTATGACAGGTGCACCAACCGAAACACCAAAGATTATTGAAGGCAAAGTCTTGCTCAATGCGATCTTGAAAGTTCCTGCTGATTCACAAGAAGCAAAGAAATTGATCCCAGATCTGCGCCAATCGGTCAAGGAAGTTGATCCAACGGCATTAGTCGGTGGTCAGACTGCGGTCGGGTTCGATATCGATCAAGCTTCACGCCGCGATAATCAGGTGATCATCCCTATCGTCTTGATCTTGATAGCAATCATCCTTGGATTGCTCCTTCGAAGCATCTTCGCAGCTGGAATTTTGCTCTTCACGGTCGTTCTCTCCTTCGCTGCAACACTTGGCGTCTGTGCCTTCGTCTTCGAACATGTATTTGGATTCCCATCAACTGATGCGTCCTTCCCATTATTCGCCTTCGTATTCCTCGTGGCGCTGGGTATCGATTACAACATCTTCTTGATGACCCGAGTACGTGAAGAGACGCAGAAGATCGGTACACGGGCCGGTGTCATCAAGGGTCTTACCGTCACGGGTGGCGTCATCACCTCTGCCGGAATCGTTCTTGCCGCGACATTCGGAGTTCTTGGGGTCCTGCCGCTGGTATTCCTAGCCCAACTCGGATTTGCAGTCGCATTCGGCGTTCTTCTTGATGCTCTCGTCGTTCGCTCACTTCTCGTTCCTGCAATCGTGCGGATCATCGGTCCAAAAATCTGGTGGCCATCAAAGTTGCAACACGAGAAGGTAAGCGCAAACTAATCTCCTCAGGGCTTGCAGGCCTTCGCGATGACTTCCAAGCGCTCGGAGTTGCCGGTTGCAATCATCGGCGCGGGACTTTCAGGTATTGCAGCTGGTCTGCGGCTGAGGGAACTTGGAATTGATTTCGAGATTTTCGAATCAGGCGATGGCCCGGGTGGACGCCTTCGAAGCGATCGTGTCGGGGAGTACATATGTGACCGGGGATTTCAGTTAGTCAATCTCTCCTACCCCGATCTGGCACGCTTCTACCAGCCAGATAAATTCCATAAGGCAACCAAAGTGATTGATGTTCTCATCGACGGCAAAGTCCATCGCTTAGGCGATCCGCGTGCGTCCTTTTCACATCTCTTCACAGGTCTCAATCCTGCAACAGGCTCCATCAGCGAAAAAATTCGCTTCTTAAAATTTCTCCTCGGTTTGAGAGGGCAGGGTCAAGCGATAAGTGGAGCGCTGGAGGATGAATCTTTCGAGGCATCCATGGTCTCTCTCGGTATTGGATCCCTCTATTCGCGAGTGATTCGACCCTTTGCTCAAGGGGTCTTTCTCGATCGGTGCGATCAGATTTCAGCCCAGATGGCAAATAGATTGATCTATTACTTCATTAACGGAACACCAGGGCTACCCATTGGTGGAGTTTCAAGCCTTGCCGAGGAACTCGCAAAAGAAGTTAACATCAACTTCAACTCACATGTAGATGAGATAGGAGATGGTTTCCTGCGAATTGGCAAAAGAAAACGCAAGGCTCGCCGAATCATCCTTGCAACAGATGCCCTAGCTGCGAAGTTGTTGCTTAGCGATGCCCAGCTAGATCTTCCACTAGATTCAAGGATCTTTGACTCGATGACGATGTCCACGAGCACTACTTGGTATCACGCACTCGATGATCTGGAGTTTGATGCGACTCTTCGAATCGATGGACTTGGAATGGGGCCAGTGACAAACTCGATTGCGATTTCGAAACTCGCACCTGAGTATGCGCCACCTGGAAAGACATTGATTTCAAGCACAGTAATTGGTGGTGCAAGTGAGAATACGAGCGAATCAAGTGTTCGAAGACACCTGGCATCAATCTGGGGAGTGGAAACTGAAGGGTGGGAGTTGATTGCGAAGTATGTGATCAAGAAGTCTCTGCCGAATCATCCACCAGGCAAGTCGATTGGTACTTTCACTCCGCTTGGTGAACGGATTCTCCTCGTTGGCGATCACATCACCTTCCCGAGCCAGCAGGGCGCACTTGAATCTGGAGTTGCAGCCGCCGAGGAGATTGCTAGAACTATTTGACGAGCTCTACCAGTGCTGGAGCAAGGTGTGGAAAATCAAAGGTGAATCCCGCTTCACCTAATTTTTCGGGAAGAACGCGCTTGCTTCCAAGTATCTCGGTAGAGAATCCACCAAGAGCGAGTTTGAGAGCGAACGCCGGGGCAGGAAATAGCGCCGGACGCTTGAGAGCACGAGCTAGGGCTGCTGTGAATTCGCTATTTGTGACCGGATTTGGCGCTGTGAGATTTACCGCGCCACTGATTTTCCCTTCAAGCAGGAATGCAATTGCTTTGATTTGATCGTGGAGAGTGATCCATGACCACCACTGCTTCCCATTTCCCAGACGCCCACCAAGGCCAAATTTAAAGAGCGGCAACATTCGACCAAGCGCGCCACCAGTTGGATCGAGGACAAGACCCGTTCGAATCTTCACGGTGCGCACTGACGATGCGATATCTGCAGCAGCCTCCCATTCTTTGCAGACCGATGCGAGGAAATCATCACCAGCACGGTCATTCTCGGTCACAGCGCGATTTCCAGTTTCGCCGTACCAACCGATCGCAGAACTCGAGATAAAGACGCTTGGTTTCAATTTTTCTACTGCGTTGGCGATAGTGGTTGTCCCGTAGAGTCGAGAGTTGAGGATCTGTGCCTTGTATTTCCTAGTCCAGCGCTTATCTCCGACATTTGCACCAGCGAGATGAATTACCGCATCAACTCCTTCAAGCGGTGCAAGATCAATTGATCCAGTAATCGGATCCCACGAGACTTCATCTGGCGCAACGGGCTTTCGTCTGACAAGACGTTGGATAGTGTGGCCTTCCGACTTGAGGTGACCAACGAGTGCCGAACCAATCAATCCCGAAGCACCGGTAATGGCTACACGCTGTGGCAAAGACATGACTGCCTCCTACAGGATCTATAGACCCAGATCAGATTCGAAACGTCCGCCCTCGAGGCGCTCTTTGAGAGTTGTGAGGAATCTAGCTGCATCAGCGCCGTCAACGATTCGATGATCGTAGGAGAGGGCGAGATAAACCATGGATCGGATTGCGATTGTTTCGCCGCCATCTGCGCCTTTGACCACCATTGGTCGCTTTACTACTGAACCAAGGCCGAGGATTGCCACTTGAGGTTGGTTGATGATGGGTGTGTCGAAGAGAGCGCCGCGGCTGCCGGTATTTGTGATGGTGAAGGTTCCGCCGCCAAGTTCATCAGGGGAGATCTTGTTATCGCGGGTTCTTGATGCGACATCTGCAATCTTTCGTGCAATCCCACCCATATTGAGATCTCCGGCGTCACGAATCACTGGGACCAAGAGGCCACGATCGGTATCGACCGCAATGCCAAGGTGTTCGGCACCGTGGTAGATGATCTCCTCACCATCGACAGATGCATTCACTACGGGATGCTGTTTGAGAGCTTCGCAAGTGGCTATGGCAAAGAAGGGAAGGAAGGAGAGCTTGACCCCTTCGCGGCCTTCAAAACTTGCTTTCGCTCTATTTCGAAGCCGATCAATCGCAGTGACATCTACTTCGACAACAGTGGTTAATTGTGCTGAAACGTGTAGCGACTCCACCATACGTGCTGCAATCACCTTGCGAAGACGAGACATTGGCACACGTGTTCCGCGAAGTGGCGAAGGAGTGACGGGTGAGAGCTGCGCTGCTGGCGCTGAAGATGATGAGCTTTGAAGCGCAGGAGTTGCTGCCACAGCTGTCCGCGCTGGTACTGCTGCCATCACATCTTCTTTTCTGATTCGACCGCCAACGCCACTACCGCGAACAGAGGCAAGGTCCACTCCAAGTTCTGCTGCAAGCTTTCGAACTATTGGAGTTACATAAGCATCACTGAGTCTGGTGGCAGGAGCGAGCGCGACTGGAGCCGGGGCCACAACTCGCGAGGGTGTTGGTGTTGGCGTTGAAATTGTTGTGGGCGTTTGTGTGGCTATTGGTGTGGCTATTGGTGTGGCTAGTGGAGTGGCTACCGGTACAGCTACTGGAGTTGCTGGGGTAGGAGCTGGAGCAGAGATCGCTGAAGTAGATCCAATCGAAGCAAGACGTGCTCCAACTGGGACTGTTTGATCGACTGCAACATCAATGGAGAGCAATGTTCCGGCAACGGGTGAGGGGATTTCAGTATCCACTTTGTCGGTAGAAACTTCCAAGAGCGGTTCATCAACTGCAACTGAATCTCCCACAGCCTTTAACCAACGAGTCACAGTTCCTTCGGTTACTGATTCACCAAGTGCCGGCATAGAGACAACTGTTGCTCCGGCGGATGATGCCGAAGTTGGTGTTGGCGTTGAAACTACCGGTGCGGGCGTTTGGACTTGAGCTGGCGCTGCCACAGGAGTTGGCGCTGCCACAGGAGTTGGCGCTGCCACAGGAGTTGATGGCGCAGCATTTGCTGAATCGATCAGCGCAAGTTCTGCACCAACTGCGACCGTCTGGTCAACCGCAACGACGATCTTTGTGAGAGTGCCTGCTGCTGGTGACGGAATCTCTGTATCTACCTTGTCGGTCGAAACTTCGAGGAGTGGTTCATCAAGTGCGACGGCATCACCCTCGTTCTTCAACCAACGGGTCACCGTGCCTTCGGTCACGCTTTCACCGAGTGCTGGCATTCGCACCGAGAATGACATATCGCTCTCCCTTACCAACCCATCACAGTCAGACCATGCTGGAGCACCCGAAGGTTACCCGTGAGCATGGAGTGGCTTACCGGCCAATGCTAGATGTGCTTCACCCATAGCCTCTGAGAGCGTCGGATGAGCGTGAATGAACTGAGCCACATCGCTGGCATCAGCTTCCCAATTGAAGATCAACTGAGCTTCAGCGAGAAGTTCGCCAACTCTTGATCCCACCATATGGATCCCAAGAATTGGTCCATTCTTAGCAGCAACAAGTTTCACTGAACCTGCAGTTTTGAGAATCTGTGCCTTTCCATTTCCAGCAAGGTCGTAATTCAATTCCACAACATCGTAGCCACGCTCTTTAGCGGTCGAGGTATTGAGACCGACAGATGCAACTTCAGGTTCTGAGTAGGTGACCCGAGGGATTCCGTCATAGTTGATTGCTCGTGGAGCGAGCCCTGCGATCTCTTCGGCGACCATGATTCCTTCTGCAAAACCAACATGGGCAAGTTGCAAAGTTGGGATGAGATCTCCCACCGCCCATATCCCAGGGACGTTGGTACGGCATTTCTCATCGACGAGAACGTAACCGCGATCCATAGAGATCCCTTGTTCTTCATAGCCAAGTCCCGCAGAGACTGGTCCTCGTCCCACAGCAACAAGAAGAAGTTCCGCAGTGTGGGTGGCTCCATTCTCAAGAGTCAGAGTTACTGAATCTTTCGCGACAGCTGCGCTCTTGAAACGAACGCCTACTTCAAATCCGATGCCACGTTTGCGGAAGGCGCGCTCGAGTTGTTTGCTCGAGCTCTCATCCTCAACCGCAATCAGTCGCGGTAGCGCTTCGATGATCATTACCTCTGCACCAAAAGATTTCCAGACCGACGCGAATTCGCATCCGATAACTCCGCCACCAAGGACGATCACGCTCTTCGGGACGTAATCAAGATTCATCGCGTGATCGGAGGTGACGATTCGTTTGCCATCAATCTCAAGTCCAGGCAAAGTCTTTGGATAAGAGCCAGTTGCGAGAAGAATGTTTTTGGCGATGTAGCGCGTTCCATTGACCTCAACGGCATTAGGTGCAACCAAGCGACCAGAGCCCTCTACATACGTGATTTTTCGTGACTTAACAAGACCTTGAAGGCCCTTATGGAGTTTCGAGATGACTCCATCCTTATAGGCATTGACTCCCGGCATATCCATCGACTTGAACTCTGCTTTAACGCCAAACGCCTCAGCTTCTCGGGCATTGTCGGCGATTTCGCCGGCATGAAGGAGCGCCTTCGTTGGGATGCAACCGCGGTGAAGACATGTGCCACCGAGTTTGTCCTTCTCAATCAGGGCAACAGTCAATCCAAGCTGCGATCCACGAAGCGCTGCCGCGTATCCACCAGAACCGCCACCAAGGACGACAAGATCAAAGTCCAACTTCAAACACCCCGACTCTCTTTTGCAACAGCATCGTGAAACGCAATCGCCCTAATTCTGCCAGCCTCAGGAGCTCACGGCCGCCTCAGCGAGGGCTACGAGAGAGTGAACTGCAACTCCTGTCCCGCCCACTGGGGTGTATCCATGCGCCTTACCTTCGTTAAAGGCGGGTCCTGCGATATCCAGGTGCAGCCATGGAAGTTCTGGTGAGACGAATTCCTTGAGGAAGATTCCAGCGACCAACATTCCTCCCATTCGATCACCAATATTCGCAAGGTCGGCAACAGGCGAATCGAGTGAGGGTCTTAACTCTTCAGGAAGTGGCATCGGCCAAAATTGTTCACCAGAGCGTTGCGTTGCATCAAGGAAGCTCTCTCGGAATTTCTCGTTATTGGTCATCACTGCCGAGGTGCGAGTTCCAAGTGCTACTACTTGAGCACCGGTTAACGTTGCGACGTCGACTATTCCATCAAGTCCACCTAACTTTTTACCAACCTCAGCTGCGCGAACCAGCGCATCAGCAAGGATCAATCGACCTTCTGCATCGGGATTGAGAACTTCGACAGTCTTGCCACCGTAGATCTTGATGATGTCAGAGGGGCGAGTTGCTTTATCGCTCACCATATTCTCGGCCAATGGTGCCCATGCATCTACGGCGACATTGAGCTTCAGTTTTGCGATGGCAATGACTGCGGCGCTCACTGCGGCAGCACCACTCATATCTGACTTCATCGCCTCCATGCCCTGCGCTGGTTTGAGAGCAAGACCACCTGTATCAAAGGTGATTCCCTTTCCAACGAAGGCAAAACGCTTTAACTTCTTGCTGGCGCGCCCCTTAGGTTGATAAGAGATATGAAGTAGACGAGGTGGATTAGCAGAACCTTGACCCACTCCAATAATGCCGCCATAACCTTTCGCCTTAAGTTGCGTATGGTTGAGGATCTCAACTTTGAGGCCAGATGCAAGCGCAATCTTTTTCAGTCGCTGAGCGAATGAGTCAGGAGTCAGGTGACTTGGCGGAGTATTGATGAGGTCTCGAGTGAGGTGAGTTTGTTCGGCGATGATCTCTGCTCGCCGAAGGACTTGGGCAACCTCCTTCTTCTTTGCCTTTACTGTGAAAATTTCTATTGACTTGAGGGCGGGCCTTCGTTCAACCTTGCTCGAGCCGCGAAATTCATCGAAGGTATACGCACCGAGAAGAGCGCCCTCCGCAATCGCCGCCAGCGCCTCTATTGAGTCATAGGGCAGGGAGAAGGTGGCATTAACTTGACCTTCCAAGGACCTTGCTGCGGCGCCACTTGCTCGACGAAGGCTTTCGTGCGGATAGATTCCCGACGAATTGGTTTCACCAAGTCCAGTGAGAACTAACAACTTGTAGCCACTTGCAGGGAGTTTGATTACTTCGTCAGCCGCGCCAGTCGCCCCCATGTCGGCTAGAGCATCAAGGAGACCAGCTTTATCGATTGCCATATCCCCGGACTCGATAGTGAACCTTGGCTTATTTGATTTTGCACCAGGCTCTCTCGTAAATCCCACGACAAGAATCTCTGCGCCAACCTTCTTATCTGTCGCGCGTACCAGAGCCATTCTCGCCAACCCTTCATTCGATTCAACTTAAGGTAAATACCTGACAATCAAACTTCAAGCCGCAGAGCCCTCCGCCGACTATTCGGATAGGTTATTGGAGTGACCCAAGATTCGCCATCTCGCCTCTCGCCACTTGATGCCTTCCATCGCGAACTCGGCGCCAAGATGGCTGATTTCGGTGGCTGGATGATGCCTATTGAGTATCCAGGCGAAAAGGGCGGAGTTTTGGCTGAGCACCGTGCCGTCCGCGAGCGAGTGGGAATCTTTGATGTCTCGCATCTTGGAAAAGCTTCAGTCTCAGGCGCGGGAGCCGTGGACTTCCTCAATACCGTCTTATCAAATGACCTTGAATCGATCGCTGATGGTCAAGCCCAGTACAACTTTCTCCTCGATGAAACTGGGGGAGTGATTGACGATTTGATCGTCTATCGAAAGAGTTCGACCGAGCTTTTCTTGATTCCCAATGCAGCAAATACCAGTGAAGTAGTGAAACGAATTCAGTCCCAAGCACCGAGTTCAATCACGGTGACAAATCTCCATCTGGATTTCGCGGTGATTGCCGTACAAGGACCCAACTCTTTAGATCTGCTTCGAGCGAGTGGCTTTGACGAATCTATTGCGACCCTTGCATATATGAGTTTTGCGCGCGTGGATTGGAATGGTGTTCCGGTAATTCTCTGTCGCACGGGCTACACCGGAGAGTTTGGTTTTGAAGCCGTCATCCCAGTCGAACACCATGGTGAAAAGAGTGCGTGGAATCTTTGGAATACATTTGTCAAGAATCTTGCCCACTTTGATGGCGCAGTCGTTGGTCTTGGCGCACGAGACACATTGCGGACCGAGATGGGTTATCCGCTACATGGACAAGATCTCTCGCTAGAGATAAATCCAGTAGAGGCGAGCGCAAATTGGGCTGTCGGGTGGAGGAAGCCTCGCTTCAATGGACGCGATGCCCTCCTGGCCATCAAGGAGAAAGGTGCAAAACGAAAGAGTTTCGCATTGAGGGTCAATGACCGCGGGATTCCACGGCAGGGCATGACTGTAGTGAAAGATGGCAGGACCATTGGATTTGTTACATCGGGGACTTTCTCGCCGACTCTTAAGAGTGGAATTGCCTTGGCACTTCTTGAGCCGACAATCAAAGTGGGCGATCAGGTAGATGTGGAAATTCGGGGACGAATCAGCACTGCTGAAGTGGTCAAGCTGCCTTTCGTTCCATCTCGCGTTCGTTGAGAATAAGAGTTTTACGCTGAGTTCTTCGAAGTGCATTGATCACGGGGCGACCAGTAATCCAAACCAAGATTGCGGTCAGAATCGAACGAGGAATGTCCCACGCCATCGCGGTAAGCAAATGAAAAGTGAGAAAGCGATTCAGGTTCTCTGAAACACCCGCACCTTGCTGAAAAGAAAGAGAGGTATCGCCTCCCACAATCCAGGGCCAGAGTTGAAGGTCCATGAGAAGACCAAAAGACATCCCTGCGATCAGCGAGGTAATCATTAGCGCCATAATCTCAACTTGACCGCGAAGTGAACGAGGAAGAGAGCCAGCTAAGAGCCCTATCCACGATGCAGCCATGATCTGAAATGGAAGCCAAGGTCCGATTCCTCCTGTGAGGATCGCCGAGAGTGACATGGCAATCGCACCGAGAGCGAAGCCAAACGATGGACCAAAGACTCGTGCCGCGAGAATGATAAGGAACCACATGGGTTCTATCCCAACAGCTCCCGCACCGATCTGTCTCAGCGATGCCGCGAGCGCAGCCAACACCGCTAAGAGAGCTATCGCCTTGATATCGATCGCTCCGCGATTGATCTCTATCGCGAGAGCCAAGAGCGCAACTGGAATGAAGAGAAAGAAGATCCAATAATTCTCCTGCGTCAAAGAGAAGCCCAGGAGACTTTCGGGTATGTAAAGCGGCCAGGTGAATGCCAAGAAAGATGCAAGTGAAGCGAGGGCGATCAGTATCCAGGTAAGAGCAGGAAAGCGAAGTAGGTGGCCTTCAGTTCTCTCATCTCCCGAGCGCATCGACAACCTCTCGGACGGTCAGCCACTTCGATGGAGCAAAGATCTTGGAGATTTGAGGCGCGAAAGGTAACGATGCGGTCAATACCTCTCGGACATCACCATCACTGACCAACTCGCCATCGGCAATAAAGAGAACTCTCTCGGCAAGCTCTGCCACAAGTTCGACATCATGGGTTGCAAGCAATACAGCGCTTGAGTGCGACCCTGCTCGCTCTCGCAATATCGAGATCAATCTCTCTTTGCTTTGATAGTCGAGCCCTCGAGTTGGTTCATCGAGAATGAGCAATTTCGGCGAGGTGGTAAGTACGATTGCCAAAACCAGAATCAAACGTTGCCCTTCAGAGAGATCTCGAGGATGAGTCTTGGGATTTATCTCTGGTAACAGGCGCTGGGCGAGGGTGAGAGTGGTCCCCGCTTTAAGTTGGTTATCGTGATCGGCAAGCGCGCACTCCTCCTCGACCGATTCGCCGTAGAGAAGATCGGAAGGCTCCTGCGGGATATAGCCAATCAACTCAATCAAGTCGCTACCCGACAATCCCCGTGGGTCTTTCCCGCACACTTTGATCTCACCGCGGATTACCTCGACCAAACCCGCCAAACTCTTGAGCAGCGTCGACTTTCCAGAGCCATTGCGACCCATCAGTGCGACGATCTCTCCTGAAGAAATGGAGCAGGTGATCTCATTAATGACTTCTTGCGCGGAATAGCCAAGTGATGCCCGTTTTACTTCGACAACTTGCTCGCGCGCTTTAACGGCTATATCTGCAGGTGACGGTTCACCGACTCCAACGTCTTTAGTTTCTTTGGCACTAATCCTTCTTGCGTCTCGAACTGAGAGCGGTATCTCCTCCCACCCCAGAGCTCGAGCGAGTTCGACAATCGGAGGAGCGATTTCGGCATTTCTCATCACATCTTGCGGAGTTCCCACTTGTACGGTGCCATCTGAGGCGATGTAGATGATGCGCTCGGCATAGTGGATCACGCGCTCTAGTCGGTGTTCTGCGATCACGACGGTTACGCCAAGGTCATGAACAATTCTCTGCAATATTGCAAGGACTTCCTCTGCAGCGACTGGATCGAGTGCGCTAGTTGGCTCATCCAGTAGGAGTATTCGGGGATTCATGACGAGCGCAGCTGCTATGGCAACTCTCTGTTGTTCACCGCCAGAGAGGGAGGCAATCGTGCGCCTTCGAAGTGGCGTCAAGGCGAGCAGATCGAGCACTTCTTCGACACGCTTTCGCATCACACTCTCATCTATCGCAAGTGATTCCATCGCAAAGGCGATTTCTTCTTCCACGATATCTGTCACGAATCCATTGATTGGATTCTGGCCGACGATTCCAATGAGATGTGCAAGCTCTCCAGGTCGGACCGTGGCTGTAGAAATGCCGCCAACTTGAATATCACCGCCGAGAATTCCACCGGTGTGATGTGGCACTAATCCATTCATCAATTTGAGTGCGCTTGACTTACCCATTCCGGTGGCGCCGATAAGGAGAACAAATTCCCCTTCGCCGACTTCCAAGGTGACATCATCAAAAACTGTTGTCATGGAGTTTGGGTAGATAAGAGAGACTTTGCGAAATGAAATCACGATTGAGCCCCAACCAAGTGAGAACCACTGCTCTGATTCGAACGGTTCTTCTCGCTGAGTGGAAGCAATACAGAAATCCCCGCCAGGACGCCAGAAATTCCCATAGCAAGAGAGTTTCCGGCCGATATCGTCGCAAGTAAGCCGCTCAGCAGGGCTGAAGCGAGAATCGATGACTCGAGGACGCCCCAAGAATCTGGTCGATAACTCGTGCGTTTGATTCGTTGGCCGAAACCTCGCGACTCCATTGCTGCCGAGAGGTCGAGTGATCGTTCGAGCGTATCCTCAAGAAGTGGCATCGCAATCTTTCGCCAGTTGCGTATTCCTCCTGCGCTCTGTCCTCGTAAGCGTCTGGCTACTCGAATGCGCTTGATGCTGGCAACTAATTGCGGGAAGATCGATGTTGCGACAGTGAGAATTAAGCCCAGTTGATAGAAGGAGAAGGGGAGAGCTCGAATGGATCGGTGCGGTGATGCGAGCGATGTCGCGGCGCCAAAGAGCGCCACAACTCCCACGATGATCATCACTTCACCAAGAGTGGAGAGCAGACGTTCACTTGTCACTGGACCGCCGATGCGAATACCTGCAATCCAATCGGGTAGGGGGAGAGTAGGAAGGGTAAAAAGCGTTGCTCCAGGAATAGGAACACCAATGAGGATCGCGATCATCATGCGGATGATGAGTATCACCGCGATGAATCGAAGCGCCATGGAGAACGAGTTTGACCAAGGTTCATCGCCACGAAAGCGAATGACGACGAGGGCCGATGCTAGGAGCAGTGAAGTCGCATACCAAGGATCTGATGAGATGAAGAGTGAGATCGCAAGCAGAATCGACCAGGCCCACCAAGCAAATGGGTGGACCCGGTCTCGATTGAGAGAAAGGCTCAAGACTTCTTCATCAATATTCGAGGCGTCTTGATTTCGGCGCTACATTCTTTCGCCGGAAAACCGTTGATTCCGCAGATAAACCCGGAAGAGCCAGCACGAATCTTCGTTGCTGCGGCAAGGATTTCAGCACCTGTCGCTTTGCTATCGATCTGAACGCATGTAGTGATACGCCGCGGGAGTGATTCGCCGAGCGGTTTTATCGCGGCAGTTCCGAAGTCGACGATCAAACCAACGCGTTTCTTACCAGCAACGGGGCGAATCTTGCTGCAGAGTTTGAAGAAGTTAGGTGCAAGGCGTGGCGCCATGGCATCAATCGAATCGCTACTGAAGGTATGAATCCATCCCTCGACAGAGCCATCTGCCACGTTGGTAGTCGGCCCTGTCATTGCCATACTCCATGTTGACTGCGATGGAGCAGCTTGAAAGTAACCCCAATATCTATAACCAGTCTCATTGCTAAATGAGGGTCCCGCAAGTGAAATGGGTGTGACGAAAGATAAAACCGCAATAAGAAGTTTTTTGAACATGTTTCCTCTCAATGATCTCGTTACGAGATCGATATGTTGAGAGGTCAAGAAGCGTCGCTCTGGCTAATCGAGTCGGTTCCTTGCGCGTATTGACCGTGCGCTTGGATTTCCCTTTTCTGACTAGTTCATGGCTCCGCCCCGCAGACCTCGACGGGTGGTGTGCATCTCCCTCGACAGGCATTCCGACTATGACGGTTGCGGGTCAGCGCTGGACTTTCACCAGACTTCCCCTGTGAGAAGGAGTATGTAGTTGTGGGCGAAGAGTAGCCGAGGGTCAACCTCTAGGACTCTAAGCCCCGCTTGGCGAGGCGGTGACCTTCGCCTAGGGTGGCGCTATGGAATTTAGAAAACTTGGCGCGACGGGCCTATACGTCTCAGAGATCACCTACGGAAACTGGATAACTCATGGCTCACAAGTCGAGTCAGAGACTGCTATCAAATGTGTTCGTGCTGCCCTCGATGAAGGCATCACAACATTTGATACTGCCGATGTCTATGCGGGAACGCGTGCTGAGACTGTCCTTGGGAAAGCTCTCAAGGGAGTTCGACGAGAGTCGTATGAACTCTTCACTAAGGTCTACTGGCCGACTGGCGAGGGCAAGAATGATCGTGGACTTTCGCGCAAGCACATCATGGAGTCGATCCATGCAAGCCTTCGAAGGCTCAACACCGATCACATCGATCTCTATCAACTTCACCGTTTCGATGTCGAAACACCGTTAGAGGAATCCCTTACCGCGCTTGATGATCTCGTTCGTCAAGGAAAAGTCCACTACATCGGATTCTCCGAGTGGAGCGCGTCGCAGATAGCTGCCGGTTTGAAGATTCAAAAGGAGCGACATTTCGATCGCTTTGTCTCGAGTCAGCCCCAGTACTCGATGCTCTGGCGAGTGATCGAAGCTGAAGTGGTTCCACTCTGCCAACGTGAAGGAATCAGCCAGATTGTCTGGTCTCCGATTGCTCAAGGTGTTCTCTCCGGTAAGTACAAAGCTGGCGCCAAGCCCCCGAAAGGATCGCGTGCTACCGATAAAAAGGGTGGCGCAAATATGATCTCAGGTTGGCTTCGCGATGAGGTTCTCACCACGGTAGAAAAGCTCGAACCGATCGCAGCGCAAGCTGGATTGACGATGGCTCAACTTGCTGTCGCCTGGGTTTTGCAGAATCAGAATGTTGCCTCCGCAATCATCGGAGCGACTAAACCTTCGCAGATCAAGGAGAACGTCAAGGCCGCTGGAGTGAAGCTTGAACCAGCTCTGATGCGAGAGATCGACGATGTACTTGGAAAGATTCCGGAGCGCTCGCCAGACAAGACAAAGAGTCCTACCGCGCGTCCATAAGCGCAGGGGATTTTGACTAGAAGTTCTTCTCGCCTCGCTTGACCTGCGGAAGCGGTGCGCGCAACCGGCGAATCTGAGTCGAACGAACCCAGCCGTAGACGGCAAGCCCCTTGGTTGGCTCGTCAGGAAAGCGCTCGCGAACTTTCGATTTGATCTTGCGTCCGATTACGAAACCTTCAACGACAGAGTAAAGCGCTACTGCGTAAAGGATGATTGTCGCGACCACTCGCACTTGAGGGTTTGGGCTGAGCCCGAAGAAGAGAAGGACCATCACAATTGGAAGAAAGAACTCACCAATGCTTCTCCGTGAATCAATGTAGTTGCGCACGAAGCGACGTGCTGGGCCCCTATCGCGTGGTGGAAGAGCGCTCTCATCACCGCGCATGAAGGCGGCACGTTGAGCGATTCGACCTTTTCTTGCTTCCTCTTTTAGAAGTTTTTTTGTGGCCTTATCTGAGGCGGGTGCTAGGCGAGGAATCGCTCTCTGCTTCTCGACCTCTTTCCGTTTCGGAGTCGGCCGACCCTTCTTTTGGTTCTCCATTGTCACCCTCTACCCTTCGTGGTTCATATCGAATTCGGATCGAAATCTCTTTGCTCGCAGGGCGTTCAGCGTTGTCCTACGGTAGAGCCAACATCCGCTCGAGTGCGACTCGAGAGAACTGTGCAGTGACTGGGTCCACCGTAATTTGATTGACAATCCGGCCAGTTGCAAGAGTTTCTAGAGCCCAGACAAGATGGGGAAGGTCGATTCGATTCATAGTTGAGCAGTAACAGATCGTCTTATCCAAGAAGTGAATATTCTTTTCGGGGTTCTCTCTCGCCAGGCGACGGACCAAATTGAGTTCGGTCCCAATTGCCCAGGATGAGCCCACAGGCGCCTCTTTAATGATCTTGATGATGTGTTCCGTGCTTCCAACATGGTCAGCTTGCGAGACGACTTCATACTGACATTCTGGGTGAACCAGAATTTGAATCCCTGGAATTTGAGCGCGCATATCCGCAACGTTCTTTGCACTAAAACGACCATGGACCGAACAATGGCCACGCCAGAGAATCACCTTGGCGCTACGAATCTCTTCATCACTAAGACCTCCGCGATCCTTCCAGGGATTCCAGATGACGCAATCTTGCAAATCCATTCCTAGTTTTCGAACCGCTGTGTTTCGTCCTAAATGTTGATCTGGCAAGAAGAAGATGCGCTCACCTTGCTCGAGCGCCCATCGCATCGCGCGCTCAGCATTCGATGAGGTGCAGATAGTTCCCCCGTGCTCCCCAGTAAAGGATTTGATGGCGGCGGATGAGTTCATATAAGTGACTGGGATTGTTGCTGAGGAGATACCAAGTTCGGCAAATATCTTCCCCGCTTCATTGACCTGCGAGTGGGTTGCCATATCCGCCATTGAGCAACCGGCTGCAAGGTCGGGGAGAATCACCTTCTGAGATTCGTCAGTGAGAATATCTGCACTCTCTGCCATGAAGTGCACGCCACAGAAAACGATCAACTCTGCCTTGCGATTCTTCGCGGCGGCTTGGGCTAATTTAAATGAATCACCCGTTATATCGGCAAAGCGAATGACTTCATCTCGTTGGTAGTGATGGCCAAGAATCATCAAGCGCGATCCAAGTTCGGCTTTAGCGGCGAGGGCTCGGTCAACGAGCGCTGGATCACTTGGCTCTGGTAACTCTCCGGTGCACGAGACGCCTCGCTCGCTATCTAGGTCAGGGGCGCTTCCTCGTGAGAGGAACTCAAGCAGTGACATGCTCCCAGTCTAGTTCGGCGAATTGCTCACACCCATTCCAAGGGGCAGATAGCGAGGGTGGGCGGCTAGGATGCGCTCTAGATCGCTAGCCACGAGTAAAACTTCATGGAGACGGCCAACGGTTGTTAAGAAGAAGGAGCAGGGCAGAGAGATGATGAGCAACGAGACTGCAGTGAGCACAACAATCCAGTTGACTGATGTGGCATCAGGAAAGGTCGCATCACTTCTTGCTCAAGAAGGTCGCGATGACCTAGTTCTCCGTGTAGCGGTTCAACCCGGTGGTTGCTCAGGTCTTCGCTATCAACTTTATTTTGACGACAAAGTGGAAGACTCTGACACCGTCGTAGCCTTCGGTTCGGTACGCGTGGTGACTGACAAGATGTCAACGCCTTACCTCATGGGTGCGAGCATCGATTTCGTCGACACTATCGAGAAGCAAGGCTTCACTATCGATAACCCAAATGCGCAAGGTTCTTGCGCCTGCGGCGATTCATTCAACTAATTCCGAGAACTTCATTCGCTACTCTCCACCTCAGGACGGATTCACTCACCACTCAACTGGGGGCTCATAGGTAATGCGAATAGCCGTTGCTGGATCGGTGGGGCGAGATCACCTCATGACCTTTCCCGGCAAGTTCACCGACTCCCTCGTTGCTGAATCGTTAGAGAAAGTCTCACTCTCATTCCTTGTAGATGGCCTAGATGTGAGGCGCGGTGGGTGCGCAGCAAACATCTCTTTCGGAATGGGAATGCTTGGACTTCGTCCGACCTTGATCGCCTCAGTAGGTAAGGATTGGGACGACTATCAAGCGTGGCTCAATCGCCATGGTGTCGACACTACCCATGTCCGCGTCTCAGAGACGCTCCATACCGCTCTCTATATGGTGACTACCGATACCTCGCTCAACCAGATCGCATCATTTTTTCCTGGTGCGATGAGCGAAGCACGCGAAATCGAACTCGCGCCAGTAATGGAGAGATCGGGGCGCTTTGATCTCGTGATGATCTCGCCAGATGATCCAGAGGCGATGGTTCGTCATACCGAGAGCTGTAGAAACGCCGGTATCCCTTTCGCCGCTGATCCTTCACAACAGCTTGCACGAATGAATGGCCAAGAGATCAGAACGTTGATTGATGGCGCTACCTATCTCTTCCTCAATGAGTACGAACTTGCTCTGGCAATGCAGAAAACTGGCTGGAGTGATGATGAGATCTTGTCGCGAGTTGGCACGCGAGTGGTGACCCTCAGTAGCGAAGGCGCAATAGTCGAGCGAAGTGGTGAGAGCCAGGTTCGCGTCAAGGTGCCGAAGGAGAATGCCAAAGTTGATCCAACTGGAGTCGGTGATGCATTCCGTTCAGGTTATCTCGCTGGAATTGCCTGGGGACTTGAGGCAGAACGTTGCGCTCAACTTGGCTCGATGATTGCCACCTATGTAATCGAAACAAAGGGAACACAGGAGTACCGTTTCAATAAGTCTTCCTTCTTGGCGAGATTCACACTCGCCTACGGATCAGATTCCGCTGCTGAGATAGAACCACATCTACAAATCTCTTAGTCAAGAGAAGCTGCGCTGCCTCGGGTAATCTCAAAGCTCTCACGGTCAATCACTCGAACAGAATTTCCAGTCATCCGAGACCATGCATTGAGATCAGGTGATGTGGCAACATCGTCGCTCTTCAAGAGAAATGAATTCTCCGATGGATGCTGCTTCATCGACTTGCTTAGCTCAATAATCGGTAGCGGACACTTCATTCCGAGGCAATTGATCTCGCGCATCAGAGAAGTTCGCTTCGTAGCGATCGAGTATGGGCAACGAGGGATTCAAGAAAGGGCTCGACCGATCCGATATTTTCATCACGTAGTCGGATTCGAATATTTCCATGGGTAAGGATCCCCATCGCCGCAAGGACATGACTGGGAGAGAGCTCAGAGGCAGTGCAAGCCGATCCTGAGTCGACGATGAAGCCATCGCTGGCAAGGCGTCGCATCAGTTCATCTGCAGGCAGATTGAGGATTGAGATGCTTAATCGATCGCCCGTCGCATCCCCGGCGATATCGATCTCATCGAGAACGCCCAGTTGCTCTCGTAAGAAGATATTTGCCTGATCAATTCCGGATGGACTTTTAGCGGATTCAATCTCTAATGCGACCGCGCTCATCAGAGTGAGTGGGGCGCTGGCGCCAAATCTAGGAAGGACTGGGTCAAGGGTCGGCAGTGGATTTCGCCACGATGCCCTTTCATTGATCGCAAGTATGTAGAGGCCGCGCGGACCACCCCAACTCGTCGCATCGAAGATAGCGCTCTGCCAGTTGCTTGATTGGGAGATCACCTCTATCGCGAGAGTGATTCCCCAGCCACGCGGGTTGAGTGAAGTGGCATCAAGAATGAGCGGTCCATCTGGAATCAAAGATTGCCATATACCAGTCTCACCATTTCGAAGTTGAAAGAGGGTTAGGGTCTTCGCGACCTCACTTGCAGGAACGCTCTTGAAATCAATTGCACCCGAGAGATCAACGCGAGATTCATTGAGCGCAACCCCAAGTCCTTTTGTTTCAAAAGTTGCGGCTATCACTTCTTTCTTATCGATTGCGCTATATCTAATCGTCCTGAACTCACCGGATTTAGCGTGCCCCAGGATCGAGAGCATGAAGGCAAGCGAGCGATCTGCGACGAAATGTATCGAGCTCGCAGGAAGAGCTAAGACTTTCGAGAAAGTTTGAAGTGCGGCCTCTAAACGAATTGAATTCGCTGCTCCCGGGCCAAAAATGGAACGAGGGTCGCTATCGCCCTGCGTGAAAAAGGTCTCAAGGTTCTCTCGGATTGGTAGTGAATACGGCGCAAGATCTTGGAAATTCTTGGCTAAGTCCGCTGTGACGGGCGACACCCGATTAAGGCTACTCGCAGGCCGAGTCACTCGCGAACCAGACCTATATTCTTGGCTCATGATGCATCGCCTTCGACGGGCCGCACTTGTCTCGCCATTCTTACTTCTTTCACTTCTCACTGGATGTTCTGTCGATGAGATCCGCGGCTTCGGTTTCGAAGAAGGCGTCACAAGCGTCAATGACACCTCAATGGCGCTCTGGCAAGGTGCATGGCTTGCTGCTGCAGTGGTCGGTCTTATTACTTTGATATTGATTCTCTGGCCAATCGTTTTCCATCGCAAGAAGAGCGAAGAGTTTCCCAAGCAAACTCAGTACAACATCCCAGTCGAAGTCGCCTACACCGTCATCCCATTCATCATTGTTGCGGTGCTATTCGCCTATACCGCACGAGCACAGAACGAGATCAAAGAGGTCACGCCGGTAACTAATCAAAATGTCAAGGTCCATGACATCACAGTCAACGCGTTTCAATGGTCATGGCAGTTCACCTATAGCGAGGTGGGGCCTGATGCGACCGTCACTGGAACGCCGGCCCAACCACCAACGCTGTACATGCCACTTGGCGAGAGAGTGCGATTCAAGATCACCGCATCAGATGTGGTTCATGGATTCTGGGTTCCGGCATTTATGATCCAGATTCAAAACATCCCCGGCGTCGAGAATCAGATCGAGTTTACAGCCCAGAAACTTGGAACCTTCCCTGGACGTTGCAACATCCTCTGTGGCCGACAACATTCGCAGATGCTCTTTGATGTGAAGGTTGTGACTCCGGCGGAGTATCAGAGCTACTTAGAATCTTTGAAGACTGAGGGGGCAGAGGCATGACAACATATGCGACAAGGCCGCTAGAGAGAGCTACTCCTGGTCTTGATATGCGAAATCGCGAAACAAAGCTAAGGCCCACATCAAAAGGGCAGACAATTCGAAAGCTCTTGACCACGACTGATCACAAAACGATCGGCCATATGTACCTAGTCACCTCTTTTGCTTGGTTCCTATTTGCGGGCATTCTCGCTCTCTTCATCCGTGCCGAGTTGACACGTCCTGGACTTCAATTCATGAGCGTTGAGCAGTACAACCAGGTATTCACCATGCATGGCACGATCATGCTTTTGATGTTTGCTACGCCGCTCTTTGTGGGCTTTGCAAATGTCGTCATGCCACTTCAAATCGGCGCTGCCGATGTCGCCTTCCCACGAATGAACATGCTCTCGTATTGGCTTTATTTCTTCGGCTCATTGATGGCGACTGCTGGATTCCTTGCGCCAGGAGGTGCCGCATCATTCGGGTGGACTGCCTACGCTCCGCTCTCTCGCGTTGAGTACTCGCCCGGAATAGGTTCAGATCTATGGATCGTCGGCCTTGCAGTCAGTGGACTTGGAACGATCCTTGGTGGCGTCAACTTCATTACGACTATCTTCACCATGCGCGCACCAGGAATGACGATGTTTCGTATGTCGATCTTCTCCTGGAACGTGCTTCTCACTTCGATCTTGATCTTGCTCGCTTTCCCACCACTTGCCGCAGCCTTGCTAGCTCTGGAATCTGATCGACTTTTCGGCTCCCATATCTTTGATCCTGCCAATGGTGGTGCTTTACTCTGGCAACACATCTTCTGGTTCTTTGGACATCCAGAGGTTTATATCCTTGCCCTGCCCTTCTTCGGTATCGCCTCAGAGATATTGCCGGTCTTTAGCAGAAAGCCGATCTTTGGTTATAAGGGATTGATCGCGGCAACAATCGCCATCGCAGCCCTCTCGGTTGCGGTATGGGCGCACCATATGTTTGCAACCGGTCAGGTTCTCTTAGGTTTCTTCTCGTTCATGACATTCCTCATCGGAGTTCCGACCGGCGTGAAGTTCTTCAATTGGATCGGCACGATGTGGCGAGGCTCAATCTCACTTCAGACGCCGATGCTCTGGATCATCGGATTCTTAATCACCTTCCTCTTGGGTGGACTCACCGGAATCATTCTTGCTAGCCCGCCGCTTGATTTCGCAGTCTCAGCTTCGTACTTTGTCGTTGCTCACTTCCATTATGTTCTCTTCGGAACCGTCGTCTTCGCGATGTTCGCGGGGTTCTACTTCTGGTGGCCCAAGATGACCGGGCGAATGCTCGATGAGCGCCTTGGAAAGATCCATTTCTGGATACTTTTCATCGGATTCCACACCACGTTCTTGATCCAGCACTGGCTCGGCATCAAAGGCTTCCCTCGAAGGTATGCCGACTACTTGGCCACTGATGGATTTACCGTGATGAATATGGTCTCAACCGTCGGCGCAGCCCTCCTTGCGCTTTCGATGATTCCATTTGCAATCAATGTCTATATCTCGCGCAAATCCCCCAAGGTCGAGGTCGATGATCCGTGGGGGTATGGCGCTTCACTTGAGTGGGCGACATCCTGTCCGCCACCGCGTCACAACTTCCACACCATGCCAAAGATCAGATCCGAGCGTCCAGCATTTGATCTTCACTACCCGCACATCAAGACTGAGAGCCACTAACGATGAGATTCGGTTGGCAACTCTTCGGATTCCTCTTCATTTTTTATGTCATCGTCGATGTGATTTATTGGCTTCAAGGTGGAGAGCTTGTCGGAGTCACCGCAATGGCGCTGAGCGCAGGGCTTGCTCTCATCATTGCCTTCTATTTCTGGTTCACGGAACGACGTCTAGGCGGCAACTTGCCGGAAGATCGCGTTGATGCCGAGATTGCCGATGGAGCGGGGGAGATCGGCTTCTTCCCGCCCTATTCCTGGTGGCCCCTTGCTATTGGATTCTGTGCAACTCTGACCGCTCTGGGACTCGCAGTGGGTTGGTGGCTCTTCTTGATAGGGGCTGGCGCGTTGATTCTCTCTGTGATGGGATTCGTACTCGAATATGAGAAGCCGGAGTATCAAGGCCACTGACGCACTCCAACTCTCGAGAGAATAGAGAGGGTTTATGAGCGTGAGAGCAACAATATTAGAGACGGGAAACCCGCTCCTTGTCGGTGCCGAGATAACGATCAACGCTCCAGCACGACAGATCTTTGACATTCTTGCAACTCCAGAGCGCCACCGCGATTTCGACGGATCGGGAACAGTGCAACGCTCGCTGCGGGGCCCTCAACGTCTCTATCTTGGGGCGAAATTCGCAATGGCGATGAGAATCAAAGTGCCCTATCGAATCACGAATGAAGTTGTTGCCTTCGAAGAGGATCGCACGATCGCATGGCGCCATCTGATGCGCTGGGTTTGGCGTTACGAGCTGACAGCAATAGATGCGCAGTCAACGCTGGTGCGCGAGTATTTTGATGGCAACCCTGCGAGAAGCAAGAAATGGCTTGAGATTACTGGCGCAATCATAGTAAATCCTAAGATGATGGCGAAATCGTTGGTGCGACTCAAGGAGTTGGCCGAACGTTCATAAACTCACGATGAGGTTGGATCGTGAACTCTAGTGGTGTTCGATTTCCTTCAACTCTTCAACAGTTGGCTTTGCAACTTGTTCGGATGCAGCCCTCGACCATCGCGCCTTCATCCGCTGGCGGATTCCCTTCGGTAGCGCAACGCCACGCTCATCAGTTTCAGGCGCTGCTAGGGCAGGGAGCTGTTCATGTGAAGTGAGTTGGTAGGCCTTCTGAGGTGAGAGCGGCTCGTGGACTTCAATGAATTCACCATGAGGAAGCATCACCAAGCGCCCCATCTCTTTACCATGCAAGACCATTTCGCGATCTGCGCGCTGAAGCGCCAGACAGATTCTCTTGGTGACGACGAAGGCAATCGGAGGTAAGACAAATACTCCGATTCGTGAGAACCACATGATCTGGTTGATGGAGAGATCGAAATGAACAGCGAGGAGATCGTTACCACCGTTAATCAAAGTGACGAGAACGAAAGTCAGGGCCATGGCGCCTATTGCGGTTCGGTTGGGATTGTTGCGTGGGCGATCGAGTAGATGGTGCTCGCGCTTATCCCCAGTCATCCAACTTTCGATGAATGGGTAGAGCGCCATCAACGTGAAAAGGATTCCCGGGATTATCAGTCCTGGGATCAGGATGTTCCAGGAGATTGTGTAACCGAGTGCATGAGTTTCAATGGGTGGCGACATTCGGACCAGGCCGTCGAGCCAACCCATATACCAATCCGGTTGCGATCCAGCTCCGATTTGTGCCGGAGTATATGGACCGTAAACCCAGATTGGATTGATCTGCGCGACCGCTCCGAGGAATGCGGTGAATCCAAAGACGATGAAGAAGAAGCCACCAGCCTTGGCCATGTACACGGGAAGCAGTGGATAGCCGACAACATTCTTTTCGGTGCGCCCTGGTCCTGGGTATTGAGTGTGCTTCTGATACCAGACCAACATCAAATGCGCGGTGATCAAGGCTAAGAAGATGCCAGGGATCAAAAGGACGTGGGCGGTATAGATACGCGGAATAAAGAGCTCTCCTGGGAACGCTCCGCCGAATACGAAATAAGAGAGGTAGGAACCAACTACGGGTATCGCCTGCATGATCGCTTCAGCGATACGGATTCCGGTTCCAGAGAGCAGATCGTCGGGCAGCGAATACCCCAAGAAGCCTTCGACGATTCCAAGCGTCAATAGTCCAACACCGATAATCCAGTTCATCTCACGTGGCTTGCGGAATGCGCCAGTGAAGAAGACGCGAAGCAAGTGCGCGACCATCGCCGCAAGGAAGATAAGCGCTGCCCAGTGATGGATTTGGCGCATCAAGAGTCCACCGCGAACATCGAATGAAATATGAAGCGTTGATGCATACGCTGCCGACATATGAACACCTTCGAGCGGTTCATACGAACCCTCGTACTCGACTTCGCGCATTGAAGGGTCGAACCAGAAAGTCAAGAAAGTTCCGGAGAGGAGCAAGATGATGAAGGAGTAGAGAACGATCTCGCCGAGCATGAATGACCAATGATCTGGAAAGACTTTGGTCAGCGTCTTCTTCATCCACTTCGCAGCACCAGTGCGCTCATCCAGATAGTTCGCTACTGCTCCAGCTGCACGCTCTCGAGCCTTCATTCGGAATCACGCTCCCAGTAACTTGGTCCGACTGCTTCATTAAATGGCGCAGATGCAACGAGGTACCCCTCAGAATCGACGCTGATTGGCAATTGTGGCAGAGGTCTTGCCGCTGGTCCAAAGATAACTTTCGCCGCTCGAGTCACATCAAAGGTGGATTGATGGCATGGGCAGAGCAGATGTTTTGTCGATTGCTCATAGAGGGCGACAGCGCAACCCATATGTGAACAGATCTTCGAGAAAGCGATGATTCCCTGGTAGGTCCACGATAGACGTTCGGTATCGAGATTGAACTCTTCCGGGCGAATACGGATTAGAAGGAGAGCATCTTTGGCGATGTCATTGAGCGTGCGCTTTCTTCCAGCGGGCAGAAGTGGCAATACTTGTGCGACCGCACCGACTTCGAGATCGCCAGGCTTGATAGGGCGATCACCAGGATCCGTCAGTAGGCGAGTACCTGCTCTCCAGTTGGTCTGAGCAAGCTCATCTCCTGGAAGCTCTGCACTGCAATCGCGAAGCATCAAGAGCGGTGAAAGTCCAGCGAGGCCAAGTGAGAGTCCAAGAGTTCGTTTGATGAGAGTTCGACGACCAAGTCCCGCTGTAGCGCCCTGTTCTTTTATTGTGGCAACGAAGGCGGCACGATCTTCATCCTTAGATCGCTGTTCCCTACGGACATCAACTACCTCATGATCTGGCATCAGAGTCTTAGCCCAGTGGACTGCTCCCATTCCGATGAAGAAGAGAGAGATCGCAAGGCCAAGGCCGAGGAAGAGTTGATGAGCATTTGTGGTGCCAAGAATCGGAAGGAAGATGAGTTGATCCTGCGGGATCCCCACATAGGAGAAGATGAAGAGGATTGTGCCGAGGGCAGAGGTGAGGAAGAGTAGCGCTACTTGTTGCTCTGCTCGCTTTGCTGCTTTCGGATCGGTATCTGCTTTACGGTGAACATGTGTCGGAAGTCCTGGGTCTTGTATCGGTTGTAGTGACATTCTCAGATCACCGTGCCTTCGAGGTGAGCCAGACGGCTACACCAATCAGGGCGCCAAGTCCCAAAGTCCACGCTAGTAATCCTTCGGTCACGGGACCAACGCGGCCAAGGGTTGCACCACCCAGAGATGGTTCGGACTCGACTTCTTTGATCCATTTGATGATGTCTAACTTCTCTGCTGGGGTGATTACTTTGTCACCGAAGACAGGCATCGCTTGCGGACCAGTGATCATCGCTTCGTAAATATGACGTGGTTCTACGCCCATCAATGTCGGTGCATATTTACCTTGCGTTAGCGCACCACCTTGACCTGCCAGGTTATGACACATGGCGCAGTTGTTTCTAAAAAGCGTTCCACCCGATGCCGCATTTCCATCGCGCTCCCATGCGATCTCTTCATTGGTGAGCGCCTTCGGTCCTGGTGCCAAAGATGCTACATACTCTGCAAGGGCGGCAGTCTCGTACTCGTCATAAACCGGGGGCTTTCGCACAGCCTGTTGGCTCATATCAGCCATGGGCATACGCCCCGTTCCTACCTGAAAATCAACGGATGCAGAGCCAACTCCGATCAGTGATGGGGCAGCTCCTGCGCCTTCAGCGTTGAGTCCATGACAGGAGGAGCACCCTCTAGCGAAGATCTCTTTACCTTCTTTGATAAGTGTTGCCTTATCGGCGCTAATGACCAGCGCTTTGCTCTCCATCGATTCGGCCGCCGCTTTGCCCGCAGTGAATAGCGCTCCCGCAAGGAATAGTCCCAAAGCGAGAAGGACGGGCCGGAAGAATCGATGTTCCCGATAACGCGAAAGACGTGCCATGACTACCGCCGTCCTCTCACTTGATCAGATAGATCGCAGAGAAGAGTGCGATCCAAACGATATCGACGAAGTGCCAGTAGTAGGAGACGACAATTGCGGTAGTTGCCTGTCGATGTCCGAAACGCCCTGCACGAAAGACACGAACCATCACAATCAAGAATGCGAGCAAGCCACCAGTGACATGAAGACCATGAAAGCCCGTTGTCATATAGAAGACAGAGCCGTACGGATTGGAGGAGAGGGTCAAACCTTCTGAGACTAGGTGTGCATACTCATAGACCTGACCGCCTATAAAGAATGCTCCCATCGCAAAGGTAAGCGCAAACCATTCACGCATTCCCCACTTGCTCCACTGCAAAAGTGATCCAGTGCGCTTTGCTTGAAAACGTTCGGCTGCAAAGACGCCGAACTGACAGGTCACTGAACTCAAAACCAAGACTGTGGTGTTAATCGAAGCAAATGGAATGTCGAGAAGTTCGGTTGATTGAGCCCAGATTTCAGGGCCTTGAACGCCGCGGATCGTGAAGTACATTGCAAAGAGTGCGGCAAAGAACATCAACTCACTAGAGAGCCAGACGATGGTTCCAACAGCAACGATATTGGGGCGATTGATTCGCGGCGCTGGCGCGCTGGCTAAGGCAGCCGAGGACATAAGGCGATTATTCCCCATCTATCGCTCAAACCATGCGGTGAAGGCTCAAGATCAGTGATTGAAAAAAGGTGGTAATCGCCACTATCGATGGCCCGAATCTGACCCTTGAGTTGTTCTGGGTCACACCTCTCAAGAAACTCGCCGGAAACTGACTATTTGGTGGCGCAGATAGACTTCCCGTCATGGAGTCGACTCATTCTGGCGATCATGCACCGGCATTGATTGAGCAACCGCCAAAGCGAGCAAATCTCACGATTGCCGTCTATTCCGATGATTCTTCGACCCGCCTTGCAATCGTTAAGGCGCTGGGTAAGCGAGTTGCCAGAGAACTACCCGAGCATGAAATTCTGGAGTTTGCCACCGGAAGTGCGGTCAAGGATTTTGCGGCAGGCAGGAAACGAGCCGACCTGTTCATTCTCGATGGGGAGGCAGTACCAGAGGGTGGGATGGGAATTGCACGACAACTTAAAGATGAGATCTATCAATGCCCGCCTACCTTGGTGATAACTGGCAGAGCGCAAGATGCCTGGCTTGCCGGATGGTCAGGAGCGGATGCGGTTGTCACTCATCCGATCGATCCATTCACTCTGGCTCGAAGCGTCGCTCGAATTTTTGAGTAGTCGATGTCTTATTGAAGTCGCACCACGAGTGGGCATCGACCATGGTCCGCGACTTTCATCGATAAGAAGCACTTCAGATACTTTCTCGAGAACTCGAACTAGTTTCTCACTCTCCTCATAGTTCTTTGCCGGGATGATGCTCTCGTCATCAATAATCCTTTCACCGCTTAAGAGAAGAGATCTGATTGCTTCTTCCATCAATTCAACCGATGGCGCTGGCGCGGACGATGCGAGGCGACCATAACGAATCAGAAGAAGTTCATCTTCCACGCGGACGACGATTTCAGGGATTCGAGTGATCGAGCGGATGCGCTGACCCCGACTTACACCACGAGCAAATGATGAGAGGCGATTTCGAAGGGCGAGCGCGTCCTCGAACCTTTCGTCACCGGCGAGTTCCTTCATCTTTCGCATTAACTCTTCTTCTAGTGGAGTGCTTGCACCATGTAGTAGTTGATGCACGCTCTGCGTCAACGTCTCGTAGGAATCTTCACTTTGGGCTCCGACGCAGGGTGCATCGCACCGTTTCATCTCATAAAGCGCGCAGGGTGATGCGAGCTTCATACTCCGTGAAGTGATTTTGATAGTGCATTGGCGAATCTTGGTAATCTCGTAAATCGCCGACCGTGCAGCATCAGCTTCATCCACTCCTGAGAATGGACCAGCCCATCCCTCTTCATCGGAGAGCCCAGCGAAACCTCTTACTGTAGAGATTCGAGGAAAAGTCTCATCGGTCAGCCGCAACCAGATTTTCTTCTCGGGAAATTTCGAACGACGGTTGTACCTGGGTTTAATCGAATTGATCATCCGAATTTCTCGAATCTCAGCTTCAGTGACTGTGGGGCACGGGATGGTTTCGATGCTTTCGGCAATGGCAATCATTTCAAGAACGCGACTTCTTGCTTCATTACTTGAGAAGTAAGAGCGCACGCGCGAGGCGATGTTCTTTGATACTCCTATATAGAGCGCTTCGCCATCTGGCCCTTTGAAGATATAGAGCCCCGGACCTTTTGGCAGACCCTCTAGTAGATGACGTTTTGATTGTTGCGCTTGTGTAAGGCGATGCGAGAAATCAAATAGATCTTCCACCGTCGAGACTCCGAGCGACCCGACCCGCCCAATCAGGCCGTGAAAGACATCGACAGTCGCTTTAGCATCATCGAGCGCTCGATGGTTGGGCTGACTATCGGCGCCAAAGAATGGCGCGAGGGTAGAGAGCTTGTTGTTCGGCACCTCGTCGCGCGTCAGAACCCGCCTTGCAATTTTTGCCGTGTCCAAAACTCGATATTTGGGCCAAGGTCGACCGCTTCGCATCATGGCGGCGCGAAGAAATGAGATATCGAATGGTGCGTTATGAGCGACCAATATGGTGCTCTCTGGCGATCCACAGAACTCGATGAAAGTGGGAAGGACGTTCTCAATCTTTGGTGCCTCGGAGACCATCGCATCGGTGATTCCAGTGAGTACAGCGATAAATGGCGGGATACCTGTTCCGGGATTGATGAGCGTTTGGAATTCCCCGATCACTTCACCGCCTCGGATTTTCACAGCGCCGATCTCTGTGATGGCGCAATCCTCAGGTGAACCCCCTGTTGTTTCAAGATCTACAACGACAAAAGTGGCCGATGAGAGCGCGGTGCCAAGATCATCGAATGAACCTTGAATGGAATCCTGGGATTTCATGAAGTGAAGGTACCTCGCGACACCGACAAAGTAGCGTCAAACTCTGATAACTGATGAAAATGAATCAAGCGATAGATTCTCGCCATGGGTACCGAGGGAGCGCCAGCAGGATGGCTTGAGGATTATCAGGCTGAAGGTTCGGGGCGAAATAAAAAGACTGGAATCGTCTTTGTCCATGGCTTTACTGGTTCACCGGCCTCTATGCGCCCGTGGGCTCATCACTTCCACGAACTTGGCTACACCGTTCGAGTGCCGCAGATTCCAGGTCATGGGACGAATTGGCAGGATCTCAATCGAACCCCATGGCATGAGTGGCCGGCAAAGGTCGAGCGAGAACTTGCGCCATTGATCGCACTCTGTGACCGGGTTTTCATATTCGGTCTCTCGATGGGGGGAGCTAACACATTGCATGTGGCGGCAAAGCTCGCCGGAAAAGCGACGGGTGAGAAGTTGGCAGGAATCGTGCTGGTTAATCCGATGATTCACATCCCAGGAATCCGAATCAAATTTGGACCTCTCATTGCAAAGATCACAAAGGGGCTTCCTTCAGTGGGCGATGACATCAAGAAACCTGGCGTCAACGAGTATGGATATGACGTCCTGCCCACGAAGGGCGTTCTAGAACTCAACAAATTTTTGAAAGCAACCAGGTCAATGCTCGGTCAGGTTAAAGCGCCCCTGCAACTATTTCACTCCGTCGAGGACCACGTCCTTCCAGTTTCCAATACTGAAATCATCCTCAACGAAATCGGAAGTAGTGAGAAGACTCGGATCGAATTGACCAATAGTTACCATGTAGCAACCCTTGATTATGACGCCCCGATCATCTTCTCTAACTCTCAACTCTTCGTCGAAAAGATTGTGGGTGATAGATAATGTTTCGTCATCAGAAGCGGATCGCGATCGCCATCGTGATTATCATCGTCGCAGCGCTCGCCATCTCACTCGTCGGCACAGGCTCGGGCCCAAGTAGTCAGGGAATAACAAAGTTAGATTCGCGCGGATTACGTGGCTAGTTTCGGTCCAATTTCGCGAGAAGTCGCCAGATCGTGACAACTCACCAAGTCGACCTTTATCTCTTAGCAAGGCGGGCGCGCAACAGTCTCTCGTCACTCTTTTTTCTCATGGGAATTGTTTCGATGGCCTGGGTGCCGCGCATTCCCGAAATCAAAAGGTCATTTGATCTATCAGACGGCTTTTTTGGAATCGTGTTGATCTGTAGCGGCGTTGGGGCAGCGCTTGGCGCACAGGTAAGCGGCGGACTTGTCCATCGCTACGGATCGAAGAATGTGACTCGAATCGCGCAAGTATTCATGCCCTTGGGGCTGGTAGTTGTGGCTCTCGCTCATTTGCCCGCACTATTAATGGCAGGGCTCTTCCTCTTAGGATTTGCTTATGCCTCGATTGATGTTTCGGTTAACTCGCAAGCTGTCGTCGTGGAGAAACTTCTCGGTAGGCGCCTTATGGTCTCGTTTCATGGCGCGTGGAGTATTGGCGCCTTCTCGATCACTGTTTTTGGCGGTGCTATCTCCAATCTATTGACGCCGCGCGAGAATCTCTTACTTGTTGCGATAGTCGCACTTGCCATTTACATCCCGTCGACTGAGCGACTTCTCGGTCCGAATCGTGATGAACATTTAGGTGTCGCCGGGGATGAACCTCATTCTATTCCAGTCTTTGGAAAAGCGGTGGTACCAATCTGGTTCATGGCCCTTGGCGCTCTTGGCGCTCTCATTGGCGAAGGATCGGCAAGTGATTGGGGCGGGATTCTCCTTGAAGATCACTTGGGAGTATCGAAGGGTGTGAGCGCTTCAGCATTTGCCTCGTTTGCACTTGCCATGATCATTAGTCGATTCGTCGGGGACCATCTCTTTCGTAAATTCGGTATGTACCAAGTCGTAACCACCTTGGCATTGGCAAGTTCGATTATTTGGATTTCATCGATTCTGATTTCGTGGCAGATAGCTGAGAGCAATCGCACCTTCGCACTCATCCTTGTGAATCTTGGATTCTTTGTCGCAGGGTTTGGCATTGGTCCGATGTTTCCTGCCTTCATGTTGGCGGCGGGTACGACGCCGGGAATTCCTGCATCGGTGGGCATTGGCAGAGTGGCCTTTCTTGCGATTGCAGGCTATTTCATCGGCCCCACCATCACTGGATTGATCTCAGAGGCAACCACGCTTCCTCTTGCGATGATCTATCCCGTCGCAATGCTTGCTCTCGGCGCGCTGATGGCTCGTCAACTTCTTCGCTTGGGGCTCGCTGATGCGAAAATATCGTCATGATGTGGCCCAAGCGAGAGTCGTAGCTCATGCTTGAAGCGATCTTTCTCGGACTCCTACAGGGACTTACCGAGTTCCTGCCAATCTCCTCAAGCGCGCATCTTCGGATCGCGGGGGAGTTCCTGCCACGCGCTGGAGACCCGGGCGCTACATTCACTGCGATAACGCAAATTGGTACAGAGCTCGCCGTACTCATCTATTTTCGTAAAGACATTTCGCGAATCATTCAGGGTTTCTTTGCCTCACTCCTTCGCAAGAATGCGAACGATGAAGTCCGACGAGATGGCAAACTCGGTTGGCTGATCATCATTGGATCGTTGCCTATCCTCATTCTTGGATTTATTGGTCAAGACAGCATTCGAACAACATTTCGTTCACTCTGGTTGATAGCAACAATGCTGATTCTCTTCGGTCTCATTCTCGGGTTTCTCGATTGGAGGCGACCGAGTAAGCGCAATCTTGCCGATCTCACCTTGGTCCACGGTCTTCTCTACGGCTTCGCACAAGCGCTCGCGCTAGTTCCAGGTGTCTCTCGTTCAGGTGCAACTGTGGCCATGGGCCGCCTCTTAGGTTACGACCGAGTCTCTGCTTTGAGATATTCATTCTTGCTTGCAATCCCCGCAGTTCTAGCGAGTGGGCTCAATGAGTTAGGCGAGGCGCTCTCAGGTTCGCCCGGTGCTTTCTCACTGAGTGAAACTTTTGTAGCGACTCTTGTTGCTTTCCTTGTTGGTTATGCAGTCATCGCCTGGTTGATGAAGTTCCTTTCGACGAGGTCATTTGCTCCCTTTGTTCTTTACAGAGTCTTATTAGGAACGGCAGTGCTCACTGCGCTCTCTACCGGATTAATCGGCTAGTTATTTGCGTGACATAGTTTGATGCCTACAGCTAGAGAATAGAATCGGAAGTCGTGAAAGAGATACTGTTACTCTAGTAAGGTGGTATCGGTACAGAACTCCAGTTATTTGGAGCTACCGGCTAACTTGCCGGTACCGATAGATGATGGTCAAGCATCGCACTTGGTCGGGTTGACTATGCCTGCTATTGCTTTACCCGCCACATCAGGTCAATCAGTAAGCCTCGCTAACTTACCTAATCGAACAGTCATCTTCATCTACCCAATGACGGGAGTACCTGGCGTCGCACTGCCTGATGGTTGGGATGATGTGCCTGGCGCTCGTGGTTGCACGCCACAAGCTTGTGCTTATCGAGACTCCTACAATGAAATTTTGAGCTATGCCGATGTCGTCTTCGGAATGAGTAACCAAAGCACGAACTATCAAACCGAGTTTCGCGGTCGAGTTCACCTGCCATATCACTTGTTGAGTGATTTGAATGGATTATTCAAGCAAGGCCTTAACCTTCCAACTTTTCAGCTCCATGGGATTACCTATCTCAAGCGGCTCACGATGATCATCTCTGGTGGGGTCATCACCGAGGTCCACTACCCAGTCTTCCCGAGCAATCATGATGCAGCATGGGTGATTAAGACGTTGCAGGAGCAGGGAAGGGATTAGAAGTTATAGAAGGCTAATGTGATAGCTATCGAAATCATGACGAGAGCAATCGCAAAATCTAGAATCTTCCAGAAAACCGGCTTGGACATGAATCGAGATGCGGCTCTTGCACCAAATCCAATCGTTGAAAACCAGAGAAAGCTTGCTACTGCCGCACCAACTGCAAACACCCATTTATCTTGACCAAACTGATTCGCGATACTTCCCAAGAGGATGACTGTGTCGAGATACACGTGGGGGTTGAGAAATGTGAATCCAAGGCAGATGGCAATCGCTTTGCCTAGGCTCTGAGTCGCTTCGCCTTCGGCATCAAGGGAGTGGCTTCGAAATGCCGAACGAATGCTCTTGAGTGCAAACCAAGAAAGATAGAGAATTCCGAACCACCTGATCACCTCAATCAGATCAGGTTGGCTTTGAATCAGTTTTCCAAGTCCACCGGTCCCTAAGAAGATGAGCAAGGCATCAGAAGTCGCGCAAATGATGACAATGGGAAGAGCATGTTGTTTGAGAAGTCCCTGCCGGATGACGAAAGCATTCTGTGCGCCAATCGCCAAGATAAGCGACATTCCAGAGATGAAGCCGAGGGCGAGTGCGGTCACCATTTACGTAGCCTAACCAAGGGTTGCATTGGCGCAGATGTCAGCTGCGGGTCACTCTAGGAGAAGCTACGTAAGAACAAATTCTTATGTCGCTCGGATTTGCTCAACCAGAAGTCGCGAATCTCGGCGATATCTATATTTACCCCTTTGCTTGCCTGCCAACTTTTATACGGAAATGCCTTGATCTGATCGAGGAGGGCATCCACGTGGGTGACATCAATTTCGGGCAGTGCCGTCACCTCAATGATTGCCGCCTCTGTCTTATCCCAGACGTGCGACGGGACATTCGACAAGATAAGGGCATCCATACCTTGAGTGTCACACTTGATTACATAACTCTCGTACGAATTGAGATTTGCCAGGAAATACTCGGCCGTGTCAATGAGGCGAATAGTCTGCTTGACTCTATTGATTGATGGAACAGTCTTCTCGAAGAGTGAAGTATTTCCATCATTTGATGCTTCGGTATACATGGGAGCTTCATCATTTTGATTACTCAGTGCAAAATTACATATATGGACGTCTTTAAAGGAGATTAGGTTTGTCTTGATGGCCTGGGCGTACTGGGGGACTGGTTCAAAGAGAAAAAGAGAGTTGGAAGTTTTCGCAAGATTCATTGCTTGAAGTGCAACGAGACCTGAGTTCGCTCCTATGTCCAGCAAAACTGTCCGCGACTCGCTTCCCACAAGATTCTCGGCCGATCGTTTCAGCGCTGAAGCGAGGAACTTAGCTTCATCAAGTTCCCAACTTCCGAACTGCCTTACGCTCTCATAGATGACGTGATCTTTCGGTATTTCAAGGATTGACCCTTTGCGGCCAAGTGCGCAGTCCCGTCTCAATTTCAATAGCGTGCTGCCATGCGGTGATTGACCGATGACTTGCGCACCTTCAACCTTAAACAGCAGTCTGATGATATGAATCCACTTCATCCTCAATCTCGCGGGGAGAGAGGTTAAAGGAAGCGGCGCTACAAGTGGAAACCACGACTTGATCTTCACCAACGGAATCCAGAGACGAAACTTGACCATTGGGGCAGACGACTTCAACTTTAAAAGCGGAGCCAATAGTTTGAATGTCACTGAGCGCAACCTCTCATGACATCCTTGATTGAAATCGTTGAGCAATATTCATCGCCGATTTTCGACTCACAACTCTTCACCCACCCTATGATTGGCGAGAGGTCATTAAATCACCTTAGAAGCAGGAGGAGGGGCGCAGTGGCCACGTTGCGAGTAGCAACAGTTATGTTCAACAGCGAGAACCCGGAAGAACTTGTGGCGCTTTTAGGTCACGAGGAAAACCTCTAAATGGTTGGTCAGAGGCAGAACGATCTTCACTTTTCGAGTCTAGCCACGGAAGATTCTTCGGTTTAGACTCCTTTCTTGTGAAGGTGACTGCTAGGCAATGGCTTGCCTTAACTCTCACCACACTTTTTTTTCTCGCAGGAACGTCACCTTCCATTGCGGCCGTTGGCGATGTCATACCTGGTCGAACATTTGAACCGCATAATCCGCCCTACTGGCTTGCATGTTCAACGCTCAATCAAACTGATAATTGCGTCGAATCAATTGAGCTTTTTGATGAAAAAACTAAAACTTGGATCAAGGGCGTTGAGTTAAAAAATCCATGGTTTAAACAAGGTTCATCAATGCCCCTTCGCGAAGAAGACCCGTCCGGGAAGTTTGTCTGTGGAACCGGTAACACCAGCGAATACGATGTTTGTTATGAGTTCCCCGGAGCAGCAATCGACGGTAGTAGTCAGTATGTTGCGACTATTGTCTATTCGAAGGAGGAAGTGCCTGGTTTTCCAAGAATCAAGAATTCATTTGTACCTTTGAATGGGGTCGACCCGCGAAAACCACTTGATTCGCGAACGAATGCTTGGCAAGTACTGAAACCAGGGACGACGTGGCGGATGACTCTAATCGCCGACAAAGTTGCTCGAGGGGCAGGTCTTGCTTGGGCGTGGATGAAGAATCCCAGTATCGATATTGAAACTGGTAAAGATGGTAAGAAGAGGTTGATTACATCTGGCTCAGTTCAAGAAGTTCATTCCTACCGACACGATGGCCCATGGGACAAAAATCCTTGCATGCAAGATGTCAAGAACGAGCTTGTTGCTAACGACTATCGGGTTGAGTATTCAATCAACATCGAGCCCTATGTAGGAGAGTATGCCATCCTGCAAGGCACCCCGCCGGGTGGAATGTTTCTAAATTCAAACGGTGGCTGCGCATACGAAGTGAAATTCGACAGGCAGAACAACAAGATAATCGTCGTTTCTACGGGGCCGCATTTCGATGTTTTTAAGAATGTCATTGAC
>Ga0194119_10001115_pt1 | contig 49951 bp, 50 predicted proteins | sample TA2MahC100mmetaG_FD_148620 | JGI IMG/M metagenome (GOLD analysis project Ga0194119, IMG submission 148620) | Freshwater microbial communities from Lake Tanganyika, Tanzania - TA2015018 Mahale Deep Cast 100m | ecosystem: Environmental > Aquatic > Freshwater > Lake | place: Tanzania: Lake... | reverse complement strand
AATTGAATTATTTCCTGAAACAAAGCCAGCTGTAGTTAATTTAGATAATGTTCCTATTGAATTATTTCCTGAAACAAAACAGTCTGTAAATTTAGAAGATGTTCCTATTGAATTATTTCCTGAACGACAAAATAATCAAAAAAATAAAGATATTGTAATAAATATATAGGATACTTATAGATTTTAAAATATTTATTTAAAATATTTTAAAATTATATTTATGTAAATTTAACTAAGATAGTAATATCATTTTTATTAAGAAATTTAGTTGCTGAAACGGATAATTCCTTTCGTTTTTTACGCTCTGTTTTAGTTCCATCTTTTTTATAAATATAACTAACTGTTTCATTCATATCTTTATCAATATCTGTAATATGAGATCTAATATAATCCATTACATTATTTTCAATAGCCCATCTAAAAAAATTTAATTGACATATCGTTGTTGTTAAATACTTGTCTGTATCATAATAAAATTTAATTCGTTGAGTTCTATTAAAAGGATCAAATTGTTTTTTTGAATAACTTTTTAGCTGTGATTTGTAGCTAACATACACTTTAAAAATGTCTTGTCTTGTATTTCCATCTTGAACCTCGTGTTTATTAAAATAAGAAATATTATTTTTTTTGGCATAATTCGTAACAAACCAATCAATAAGTCTTAAACTTACACTATTTCCTTGTAAAATATCTATTAATTTTTTAATATTCTGTGAATTTCCCAAATAGAAATTACTTAATGAATCTAATAAAAGATCTTGTTTTTTATCTATACTCATAAAAAATATATATTACTATTTATAAGTTATATCTTTAAATGGCTTTATAAAACAATATGTAGGCTTTATCGGAAATAACATCTTCTTTATTCAGTGTCTGAATATACATATCATTACATGAATACCAATTTGAACCTTTTTTGATATGACTATAATAATGTCCACCCATAAGACTTCCAGTATGATTACTAACAGCATATAGACTATATTTCTTAGGACAGCTTTTATCTTTTACTATTTCAGTTAAGTCTAAAATATCAATAGGACAATTAATAAATTTGGTATTTTTTTGAGTAATCATATCTTCTACTTTAGTAAATCGCTTAAATGATATAATAAGAATATTACTTGTTTTATATAATTTCTCTTCTCTTTTAGCATCAGTAAGGCAATCACAATTAGCACATTTATATTGATTATTTTCATTCATATCTTCAATCGCATTAAATTGATTAAAACAATCATATATATTTAATTCTCCTCTGTCTTTAGAGGAAGGAATCGGAACATTTAATATTGAGATAGAGTCATAATTTATACTTACATTGCCACATTTATTACATGACACTTTATTTTCAATTTGATTATAAAAATTCTGAATTATAGGACTATAGCTTGATTTATACATACTAAACCATGTTTTACCAGCTTCAGTATCATCAGTTATTAAATGTTCATTAGGTCTGCAAACTGATTCATGTAGTAAATCAAGTATAAATAACAATAATTCATTACTGTCTTGTTGTGAATAACCTGAAAATTGTCCTGAACCACATTTAGTAGATAGTATTTGTAGATAATGTAAAAAACTTTTAGGTGTCACTACAGCATTTTCATACCAAAGACCTCTCAATAGTTTACTAAATTCATTAATTAATATAAATTGAACTTTATCAACATTTACAGTTTCTTTATATTTATCTATAAGTATATATTCTCTTAGCCATTCAGTGTGTGATAAACATTGAACTATTGAATTGACATAGCATGTATTACCTAAATTATCAATTCCACATAAACCCTTATCCTTGGTTTTTTCTAAAATATTTTCAGTAGTATATTTAAAATCAAGTGGATTAAAAGTTTGTGTGCTCATTTGTATGATCTTATATAATAAAATTAATTATGTTTCAATTTTTTAAATGAATATTTAAAAATGTATGAATAGATTATATAATGTCCGATACATGTAATAAAACAAAAGAAGACGGCATTGATCAACTTGCTAACTTTGCTAAATCAATTATTAAAGCATTTATATTAGTATCTGTCGTTGTATCTATCTATTATTTAAAAGACAAATATCTTGTTGAACATATGGTAGGAATTCCAGCAATTAGTTTAATAATGTTTATCTTATTAACAACTATTTTACTCACGATAGTCGGTGTTACTGATATGTATGTATTTAATAATATTATATTAGGAATTGGTATTGGAGTCGGATTCCATTTATTTAATTAGATTAAGGTAAATTAACTAAACAAAAATATATAAAGATAATATATATATTTAATATAAATGGACACATAGCTCAGTGGTAGAGCAGGCGACTGCAGATCGTCAGGTCCCAAGTTCAAATCTTGGTGTGTCCTTTTGATTTTTTATTATTTAAAAAAATAATAAAAAATCAAAATTTATTTTAGATAAGATGTATCCACATTATCGTATTTAGAATTTTCTAAACCTTGATTACCTAATTTTTGTAGTTCCATCATTGTTTCTTTTTCTTTTTCTGGGGTAGCTATAGGTGCCGCAAATGTTGCCAGATATTCATAACTGACAGGTTTAAAAGTTATAAGTAAAAATATTAATAAAATTAATATTAAATAGAATAATAACACGTTCATCATATATTTATATTAAATATTATAGTTATATTTACTATAATATATATATGTATTTTCAATTTATTGTCCCAAATGATGAAAATAGTCATGGAAAAGCACTATGGGGACCAAGGATATGGTATATATTACATAAAATTTCATATAATTATCCAGAAAAGGCAAATAAACAGGTTCAAAAATATTATATGAATTATTTTAAAATACTCAGGTATTTAATACCTTGTCCTTATTGTGGAAACCATTTCAAAGAGGCTATGAATAATAAACAATTAAATAGAAATTTAGAAACACGACAACAAGTAATAGATTGGTTTAGGTCATTACATAATGATATAAATTTATTAAATGGTTCTAGAATTTATCAAGGATTTGAGGTAGATCAACTATATGAAAAAACGCCGTTTGAACACACAAAATTAATTGAACTAATTTACTATATAATTAAGGTAGTATTAACATTAGATATTGATAGACGAATTCTACTTCATTGGTTAATTATGACATATGAGATTCATCCATGTAATAAATGTAGAAATATTGCTAAAGATTATTTTACAAGATATAATATACGCAAATATAATATTATGGATAATAAAGTTATGGTAGAATGGATTGAAGGTTTACTCACCTCTACAGATCATAAATTATAAATATACTTAAAGATAATTTATAATATAAATAAATATTAAATGCTATCAGTTGCACCAAAAAAAAGAGGTAGAAAACCTAAAAATTATTTATTAAATGAATTAGGAGAAAATATAGCTAGTCAGCCTACCCCTATAGAAAAAGGTAGTCCAAAAAAAAGAGGTAGAAAACCAAAACCAAAAGATTTAAGTGTTATGGAAAAACCGGTTTTAAAAAAAAATGATAATCCTAATATTATTATTGTAAACAAATTAGAACAAAATAAAATAGATAGTGAAAAATTAAAAGAAAATATAATTGTGCATTTACCTATAAGTTGTGATACATTTGATAATTTAGTTAGTGATAATACAAGTAATTTTTTAAATGAATGTAATTTAGATCAACATAGTAATTGGTATAGTTCATATGAAGGTAAAAATGATAATTTTGTTGTTAATAACAATGATGATTTCAACACACGATTAGAAACTCTCATGGAAATACGCAAAAATGATATAGATATCACAAAAAATAAAGGTAATGATGTCCGAAATCCAGTTGATTATACAATGAATCAATTTTATGAATGTAATAAAAAAAAAATTTGGCCTGAAAAAACGAATATTTATTGTTTGAATTGTTGTCAACCATTTGATCATAAACCAGCCGCATTACCTTTTCGTTATCAAAATGGAATTTTTCATGTTTTTGGTTGTTTTTGTTATCCAGAATGTGCGGCTGCTTTTAATTTCAATGACTCAATTTGTGTTGAAAATGCTAATGAAAATTATAATCTATTAAACTACATGTATAAATTAGCATACAATGACCCTTTTTATAGAGTTAAAATAGCAGCACACAGATTATGTTTAAAAATATTTGGAGGTAATATGGATATTGAGAAATATAGAGATAGTTTTGACAACCATTATATTCATAATAATATTATTATGCCTCCGGTAATGTCTATTATTCCTATTCAAGAAGAGAATAATATAATATATTATAAAAAAAATGTTCAAGCTAATATTAATAATAGTAAAGGACATGATGGTTCCTATAAAAAGGATAAAGAGATAACTCTTAAACGAAATAAACCATTAAAAAACAAGCAAAATACATTAGATAATGTAATGAATATTATGGTAGAGACTAATTAATATATACTTTATTTTGTATTTATTGCCCAAAAATAGTTACAAGTCGGATTATTATCTAAAAATTTATTACTTAATCCCTACTATTTTATATATCAATTATAAATTAATATATAAAATGGCAGATCTGGAATTGATGAAAATGATGTATGCTATAATAAGAATATAAATCTAATTTATGTATTAATAAATTATCATGAAAGTATTGGTCACAGGTGGTTCAGGATTATTGGGTTCATCTATTAAGATGTTTGAGCCTGATTGGATATATCTTTCTTCATCAGATGGTGATCTTACAGATTTTATAACAGTTAAACATTTATTTGAATACTATAAACCTGAAATTGTGATTCATCTAGCAGCAAATGTAGGTGGATTATTTAAAAATCAAGAAAGACGATTAGAGATGTTTAATAGTAATTTAATCATTAATTATAATGTTTTAGAAAATGCATATTTATATGGTATAAAACGAGTTATATGTTGTTTAAGCACTTGTATTTTTCCAGATGGCTTAAATCGTGTTTTATATGAAAAGGATCTTCATTTAGGCGAACCTCATCAGTCTAATTATGGATACGCTTATGCTAAGCGTATTATGGAAGTACAATGTAGATTATATAATGAAACACCTGGATATTTTTATCAATGTATTATTCCAACAAATATATATGGACCTTTTGATAATTATAATATTCAAGATAGTCATGTTATTCCAGGTCTTATTCATAAAGCATATTTACATTATATAAATAATATTCAAAATCCTTTTGTCATATTGGGGACAGGATTACCTAAAAGGCAATTTATTTATTCTTTAGACTTGGCTAAAATAATAATTGATTTATTGAAATCAAATAATAGAGACCCTGTTTTGATTTGTTCTTGTGCTGAAATTGATGAAGTGTCTATTTTACATGTTGCTAAATTAATAGCAAAGGAATTTAATATAACTGATGTAGCACCTTCCGAATTAGACATCGGCAAAGATGATGGACAACAGATAAAAACTGTTAGTCCTACTCGGTTATTTGAAATATTACCTAATTATAAATTAATATCTTTAGAAAAGGGTATTAAAGAAACTGTTAAATGGTTTAAAGAAAATTATCCTAATGTAAGATTATAAAAAACAAGGATTTTAAATACTTAAAAATAAGCAAAAAAATGTATATATGATATATTATAAATGAGTTTTTTTGATATAGATATAATTATAGATAATGATTTACGAAAATCATTTGTTGCTAGTAATCATACAAAAGTAGAATTATTAAAAAAAAAAATTAATAAAAATATTGAAAATGTAGAATTTTTATTTAAAGGGGATATTTTAGAAAATGATAAATGCTTAAGTGATTATAATATTATTCATGAATCATTGATATATTGTTTTAATATATCAAAACCTGATATGCAATTATCTAACAGTGGTTCAATTAATACACTTGATAATTTTTTAGATATATTTAATCAGTTATTAAATCATAGTATGTTACAACCACAGGATTATTCTCAACAAATAGCAACATTGAATAGTATGGGTTTTTATGACAATGATCAAAATCAAGTATTATTAAATGTATATCAAGGTAATATAGAATTAGTAATGAATTATTTATTAGGTAATTAAACAATTGTATTTTCTTAATCCTATTATAGTTTTAAGTATCATATAATATACTAATTTAAATGTGTTGGTTAAAAAACCTGCTATTGACAATACAAGTTATAAAGGTCAAATGAAATTTATAAAAAAAAATTGATTTGATATATTTTTTAAATTATATCAAATTATGACCGAAGAAGATATATGTATTTGTTGTAAAGATATATTTGATAAACCAGAAGATATATATAAATTAACCTGTGGGCATATTGGACATTATGATTGTTTTTATATGTCATTTAAATTTAATATTAAGAGAGGTGCGTGTGTTTTAGAATGTCCTTATTGTCGCAAAAATGTAAAACCACTTGCTGAAAAATCAGAATATAATTATTGTAAGTTTATACATGGTGGTTTACCTACTACGAATATTAATCTTTCAAAAATATTTCAATGGACACCTAATCATGAGGGATTAGGTTATTGTAAATATAGTAAAAATGGCAATTACTGCAATCTTAAATTTGGAGAATGGGGCAATGGACCTAATAAAGATATGTGTTATACTCATAAAAATTATGTTCATTATGGAAATAATTTTTGTAAAGCATATAAATGCGGTAAATATTGTAATAATTTAATTACACCTCAAACAAATAATCAAGTTTTTTGTTGGAAACATAAAAACTTAGAAAATCAGGTTGAATGTATTTACATTAAACCTAATGGAAACAAATGTGGTGTGCCTACACAAAATACATCTTGTAAGTGTGATAAACATAATATTGTATCTGATAAAAAGGTAGAAGCATATAAATGTAAGGAAGTATTTAAATCTGGAAAACGCAAAGGCGAGATATGTAATGTTATTAATTGTAAAAGACATCAACAAAATGCGTCTGATAAAAGTATTCACTATTTAGATAAAATAGATAAAGAAGATGAAACTAAGTTAATATTTAAGGAAACTGAAGTTGTAAATAATGATAGTATTAATCAAAAAACAAATGCTCTTATTGGTAATGATGAATTTATTTTAAATTCAGAAGAATTGGGAAAAACGGAAACATCATTTTCACAATTAACAAATGGAATTATAATTAATAAAGAGCAAAATTATAATATAGATAGTGTTGATGAGGAGTTTACTAATATAAACTATTTATGTGCCGATATTGGCACACTTCTTGATGATTTATCTAACTCTACTGATATTATAGTATTAAATAGTCTTCAGGTTATAAAATCATTATTAATTTCATTAAAAAAAAATAATAATAAAATAAATGAGTAAATAAATTATTTTCTTTTATAACAATATAATTAATATGGTAAAGAATCGTAGTAGAAGACAACAAAAAGGTGGTGATGGAAATCATAATATACAATCCGTTAGTTATCCCATCCAATGGTTTAATCCTGAAGCAAAAGTTCCCACATACTATCCTCAAGGTCACGAAATGCTCACTAAAACATATCAGACAGCATATGGTCCATCTAATCCTGTAAATACTACAGCCCCAAATTCTTGTCTAACTGAAATGGGTCCTAATCTCGCTCCTTTTAACCCTTATGACGCTTCTGTTTCTCAAACTATGACTGGCGGCGGTAATACATCTCTTTTTGAGACAATTGTAAATCCTGTAACAAATCGTAAAGTTAGCGTTAATTCTAAATTAGGAAGACAAATTCTTGGAAATTATATGAAACAATTAAATAATTAAGTATGATTTTAATATTTTTTTATTAAAAAAAATATCAAAAACACTTTGCGTTTTAAGGAGACACCTTCAATTTCTTTAATATTCTATCATTTAACACTCGGTAAATTAAAGTATATCTGTTTTATCTTAAAAATATAGTCAAAGATGTAAGGGTAAGGATAAAAAATAATTATTTAATTTTTGACATTACCAAATCTTTTTGATTAGCGATCTCGCGTAATTCTTTTATTTTCTTTTCACTCTCTGTTAATTGTTTAGGATTAATATCATATGCTTCACGACCAGATATTGACTTTTCAATTTCTAATAAACTATTCACTAAATCATAATTATTTTTTTGAAATATAATTTTTAATTCAGCATCGTTGTATTTATCATTTGATACTTGATTTCTTAATAATTTAAAATCTTCAGCTAAGTTTTGTGTGGTCATATTTATATTAATATAAATAATTATTTAAATATTAATCAGTTTTACTGTCAGTGCGTTGTTCAATAGGAATATTTTCACGTCTAATATAGGAGCGATAAAAACTAAAAGTATTATAATGAATCCGTTCTAAAATCCATTTTAACAAACTATTAACTGACCCATATTTTTCTTGGATAATTGTGCTTAATGCAAAACTAATCAAAAAGATCACAAGATAATTATAGACAAAATATCCTATAAGGCAACCTAATACAAAATCGTTTGAAACACCAATCATTTTATTATTGTTATATTAATATTTATATTATCAATTTTTTTGTTATATATAAATAATATATATGGATAGTTTTGGTCAGACTAATCCAGTTGAAGGTGTAAATAAAATAATAAAAAGGTTAAGTGAAATGGGTGAAAAATATAAAACAATACATCGTAAACACATTGAATTATTACCAGATATTCTTCAAAATCCAATTTTATATCAAATCATACATAAAACATTAAAATTATTAAAAATGTACTTTGAATTACAAATACGTTTCAATAAAAAAGTAAGAGATAAAACAATTAATTACTCAATCATTAATTTTTATTTTGATATGGTTGATATGATCAATCAAATGTATTTAAAAAAAATTATATTTATTTATGAAATTGTTGATAGTGGTGAAGTTGAACGATATTATGAATTGCCACCATATTTACTTAATGATATAGAAGTTGATCAACCTTCACGAACACTGTTTGATAATGTAAAAAATTTTCTTACAGGTTTGGCATTAAATAATATTGATTTTCTAGAAGAGCAGTTGGATAAATTAAAAAAAATGGCTAAAAAGAAATTGTCAAAATTAAAAGATAAAAATATTTCCAGCATAGAGAATGAATTGAAAGAAAATTTTGAGATAGTATCTGATAAGTTAGAAGAAAAAATTACTGAATTAAATCAAAAAATGGAAGATATTGATAATAACGATGAAATTTTATCTGAAAATAATAAGGAAACAATATTAAATAAAAAAGATGATACTGAAAATAAATTTAATCAATCTGGTGGTCAACTATTCAATAAAATATATGATCCAGTTTATAATAAATGGATAGATATTAAATCTGTTAGGGGAATAAATTTATTAAATATTTATTATAAATATGGATATATTTTTTAATTTCTTTTATATATTATATAATATAAATGTCAGATTCTCTCATTAAAACAAAAGGTAGAAGTATTGTTTTAGACTCACTTAAATCAACAGAGATTTCTGCTGGTACTCAAATATTTTTAAATAGTAGTCATGTTGTTATTAGCGGAAGTGTTAAAAGAAATTTTACAGATCAAAGCACTCAACAATTCGGTAATGTAAACTCTAACACTGTAGGTCCTAATATTGAAATCAGTGAAAATGAAATATTAAATGGTTTAATTGTGATACATAATGGAATACTTGATGACAAATACAATGAACAACTTACATTAGCACCTGGTGCTGAATCTACTTTATCTGCTGCTGTTTTTGGTAATATATTATTACCTAGAGTTGATAAATTAACTATTAATGTTAATCAAAGTGTAGATTTTTCTATTATTAATAATTATAAAGGACGGAGCGAAGGGGGTGCCGCCGATGCAACTAATACACGATTTAAACTTCCTGATAATACTGATAGGGGTTATTCTTTAATAGGTCATCCTGTTATTTATGACGGAACAAGTGCTATGTTTAGATTGTTTCGTAATAATATCAGTAATTACAATGTTTATAGAATGTCATAAATTATTATTTTACATAATAATTATATATGGATAACAAGATAAATAAAATCAGAACACTATTACAAAAAACCAGTGATAATAATTTAGATGATGTATTACAACAAGAAAATATTGAAACAGATGTTTTTGTAATACGAAGTAAAATAGCAGAAAAAATAATAGAATATATTATTGTTGATAATAAAAAGATGTTTTACCGTTTTGTCTATGGTGAAGAATTTTTTTACCATTTAAAACCAATTGATGATTGGAATTTATCTGATGGACAAAAATATGATATCAAAAAAGATGATGTGATTTATAATTAATAATATTTTTTTTAAAAACTATAAAAAATATTATTAAAAGTATATTTTATTATAAGGCGTTTTTTTAATAAAAATTGATTTAAAAACAAAATATTATTTTATTATATATCGCATGCTATTATCTAGTCAGCAAAATATATTGCTTAAAGAGGCTCTAAAAATGAGAAGCAATAATAGTAATTTAGAATTAGAAGCAAGAATTACGAGAGACACTCGCTATTATACAGCCGATCAATTTTGTAAATTATCTGAATTTTTACAAAATAATCAGGCATTTAAAAGAGAAGAGATGGATGAAGTTTTGGATATTAAAATCTATGCCAGTAATAAAAAAGACAACCGGTCTATAAGATACACTATTACTGGCTTAGACTCTATACGTAATTATTGTCGCACTGAAAGATTAACTGAGGGTGAGTATAAAAAAAATTATAAAGATAGGATTGAATGGTCTAAAGAGGCACTTACAGAATTTAGTAAACAAAAGATTGATGAACGAGACATATCAAATAATTCTGTTGTTATATCAATCCCAGATTATAATCTTAGATTTAATCTTAAAAATGAAATAGACTCTGACGAAAATAATCAATTTAGTGATAGTCAAGCACACGAAGAGGATAAACAATTAGAACAAATATTTGAAAATCAAGGTTATGAATCTCAATATAAATTATTTCGTTTTAAAAAAAGAGTTAGCTATATCAGTTTAGACAAATTATTTCGTATTGATTTAACGATAGTTAAAACTAACAAAAAGTCTTTATCTTCTAATGGAAGAGAAACAGTAATACCTGCTAAAAGTTTTAAGGAATCTGGATGTTTAACTCAAAAAGAAGATTATGAAATTGAAATTGAGATGATTGGTAAGCCTTCAACTATACAAACAGGTTTAGAAAGATTCAATGAAATTAGCTCTTTTATTATTAGTTATCTATATAGTAAAACATATATTCCAATAAGTAATAGATCATCAAAGAATATAATTAATGAATATGTGTCAATTATAAAATTAATGTTAAAAAAATATACTCTTTACGAATTAGATCAAATCACACAAATAATGAGACTACCTGAAAAAGATCGAAATTCCGGACCATATAGTATTTATACAAATCATCGTGAACGTTTGATATCTAGTAATGATATTCAAGAATCTTTAAATAGAACATTAAGTATGCTTCAACATAATTCAGGATTTTATCAGTATGATCCAATGAGTAATCAAAAACCACTATCATTATTTTTCGGTCCTAAAGTAGTCTCTATGGAAATAGAGAATATACAAGAAAAATCATATCGTAATATCTTAAAGGAATATACTGTTTCAGATAAAGCGGATGGAGAAACAATGTCACTGTTTACAATACCTACTTTAGGTATATTTTTAATAGATACAAATATGAATGTTCATATAGTAAGTAATAATACTATACCAGAACTTGGTTATAGTCTTTTAATAGGAGAGTTTATAGCATCAGCCAAACCAAGATTTCTAATTTTTGATGCTTATTTAATGAATATAACTGAAAAGGCTGATATAAATAAATATGATATACGTTTATTACCATTTATCAGTGATAATAAAGATACAAAAACGCGTATCAGCACTGCTGGAGAAATAGTGTCTAAAATTATTAGTTTACAGTTGAATATTGATATATTTGTTAAAAGATTTTATATAGCTGATAGTAATACTGATATATTTGCACTTTCAAAACTAATTTGGGATAATCGTTCTGATAAAGATAAATATAATTATTTATTAGATGGTTTGATCTTTACTCATGCACATATGCCTGTAGGTTTTGACAAAAGTAGACATGATTGGGGAACACAAATAGGTGCGAGATGGTATCATAACATGAAATGGAAACCATCTCCTCAAAATACAATTGATTTCTTAGTAAGAATTGAAAAAGAGACTATTGAAGTAGATGGAGAAAAGCGTATATTAGTTGACAAAGATAAAATAAGATATAGAACTGTTATGAATGGTAATATTATGGAATTTATTCCATATAAAACTATTGAATTATATTGTGGTTTTAAAGTCAGTTATAGTGGTAATCCTTGTCTTAAATTAAAGGGTCCAACTCTTTCTAAAGATACAAATAAATATATACCTACAAAGTTTACTCCAACGAATCCACCTGATGAATTAGCTTTTAAGGCACATATTGTTTGTGATGAAAATAAAAATAATAATATTTTTGGCACCCATGATTCTCAAAGGATTTTAGATAATACTATTGTAGAATTTGCTTATGATATAGATAAATCTGGTTTATCTATTGAGGAACGAGGATTTAGATGGATACCACTTAAAACGCGTGTTGATAAAACAGAGAGTTTTAATACTGTATTAAAAGAGAAGGAACGACTGTTTAATTTATTTAAAGAATACACTAAACCTGATATTAATACAAAATTTAATAGGTTACAAGAAGAAGACTTATTAAGTCTTAAAATTATTATTAATAAATTTAAATTAGCAGATAAGAAATCTTATAATACAGCTCGTGAAGTATTTGATATTTTGAATCAACCCAGTAATTTAACACTTTTAAATCAATTAATAACAAAACCACTTGATATTCCTATTAAAATATCTATTGGAAATGATTATGAAATAGCAAATGCTATTTGGCGTTCAATTCATAATCCATTAACTGAACAGATGATTACAACAGGGACAGGTATACCAACTGAATTATCAAGTGAGAGTTTATATTATAATCGCGATATTAATTCTTCACGTGAGAGATCTATCACAATTAATTTACAAGAATTTCATAATAAGTATGTGAAAAATATTGAACTGATCCAAAAAGCAACACGAATCATAAAAAGTAAAAATGCTAAGGATTATCAAATCAAATTATTAGATTTAGCGTGTGGTAAAGCTGGAGATCTTTATAAATGGTCTGAAAATAAAATTGATATTATTGTTGCTATAGACATAAATGCTAATAATATTTATGATGTTCGTGATGGTGCGTGTGTTAGATATAAAGACTTTTGTAAAAGAATGGAATCATTTGATGGAGCACATATTCCTAAAGTTAAATTTCTTAACGGTGATATAAGTAAAAATATTAAAAATGGTTCTGCTGTTATTGATGATGAAAGATCAATTGAGATGCGTGATCAAATTTGGAGAGAAATTGGCAATAATTATTTTGATATAGTATCTATTCAGTTTGCTATTCATTATTTATTTGAAAATATTGAAAAATTAAATGGATTATTAACTAATATTAATGATAATATTAGAACTGGAGGTTTGGTAATAGGTTGCTGCTTTGATGGTTCACATATTTATAATAAGAAAGATAATGCTGATAATATGTTTGAACATTCTAAAGGTTATAGTATTTCTGGTCAAAAAGATGGAGATATCATATGGAAAATTAAAAAAGACTATAATGATATAGATGAAACAGGCGTATTGCCTAATACAGAAAATTCTTTAGGATTAGAAATTGATGTTTTTGTAAAATCTATAGGAAGCTATAATCGTGAATACCTCGTTAATTTTGATTATTTAACATTAAAAATGAATGAATATGGATTTGATTTAATGGAAAGTGCTATGTTTTCACAAATTTATTCAACATATAAAGATACAACTGGTTTTAAGGAGTTGACTGATGATGAAAAGAGACTAAGTTTTATTAATCGTATGTTTATTTATAGAAAAAGATAAATAAAATAAAATTGATATATAAAATTGTAATTAAACAATTATATATATCATATGGTTAAAAATGGAAGTCTTAGTTTAATTATAGGTCCTATGTTTTCAGGAAAGAGCACAAAGGGACTTGAAATATTAAATCGATATGAATCCATAGGAAAATCTATATTAACAATTACCCATATTATTGATAATAGATATGGCATAGATGTTATTAGTAATCATAATCTTGTTCAAAAAAAATGTATATCTTTAGAATATTTAATGGATATTATTGAAAAACCAGAATATATCAATAGTGAAATAGTTTTTATTGAAGAATCTCAATTTTTTACTGATTTAATTCCATTTGTTAAAAAAGCAGTAGATATTGATTCTAAAAATGTAATAGCAATTGGTTTAAGTGGAGATTTTAAAAGGGAAAAATTTGGTAATATTTTAGATTTAATTCCTATAGCGGATAGTGTTGAAAAATTATCAGCATATTGTAAATTATGTAGTGATGGTACTTTGGCTCATTTTACTCAAAAAAAAAATAATAATAGTGAACAGACCTTGGTAGGTTCTTCTGATATTTATTTACCTGTTTGTAGATATCATTATTTTAATTTTACCGAAAAATAATTTTTTCAAATTATTGGCGTTTTTTTAGTAATATATTTAGTCTTTTTTATTTTAAGATTATAAATAAAAATGTTTTTAAAAATTATTAATATTAATTATTTAAATTAAAATGTTTTTTATAAATAAATAATATTTTTTAATTTAATATGGATAATAAAGTTGTCTTTTTTTTTAACGAATTGCGTTTTAATATTTATAAAAAAAATATAAGTAGTAATTAAGAAGTATTTTTATATATTAAAAATATTAATTATTAACACAATAAAAAAAATATTATATAATTATATAAATTAATGAGCAATCTTTTTACAAATTTTGTTGAAATATTTCAAGAAATAAATGAACCAGTTGTTTATACATCACCTTTATCAATGTTTGCTACTCAATCATCAGGAAATAAGGAAGAATCTGTATCTGTTGCTGAAAACCATGATTCTAGTCTATCACATCAAAATATTTATATGTTAGACTTAACTAAGGGTTCTTCTTTATTTACAACACCTTTACTTAATGAACAAGTTTTTAATAAAAATACTGATTATAATATGTTAGAAGCAGAAATAGAAAAATTAAGAAAATTAAACTTAGAAGATAGAAAAAAATTAGAAAATCTTGAATCAGAAGTTCAAATTTTAAAAAATTTAAATAAATCATATGTTAATACTATTAATCAATTATCAAGTGAGTTAAACAGTATAAGAATGAAAGATAAACAACTTATAAATACTCAGGTTAATAAATTATCTGGTGAATTAAATACTGTAGTATCTAAAAATATTTTTGAACAAAATGAAAGCCATCTAGAAAAATCAAATGATGTAAATATAAATCAACGTTTAGTAGCTTTACAATCAACGGTTAGAGAATTAGAAGAATTAAATAATATTCATGTAAACACAATTAAACAATTAAATAATGAATTGGCAATCTTAAGATCAAATCATACTAATAATGAGGTGAGTGTATTAAGGAAAAAAATTGAAGAATTAAATACTTATAATCAACAAATTTTAATTCATAATAATAATTTAGCCAGAAGAGTAATGCAACTTCAATCTAGATATTAAAAATAGAATTTATATATATGATAAGTATATGTATAAATCTATTGATATTGATAAAATTAAATTTATAAAAAAAAAAAATGAAATATCATTTTTTTATGAAAATGGAACACATTTATTATTTCAAGGTTCTAAAGGATTTATAAATAAAAAAATCACAAATGATACTCAATACATTTGGATACATTATTTAATAGAAACTGAAAGAAAAGTGAGTATGTTTAAAAATTTAGAAAATTTTTTTTTAAAACTTGAAAATTTTACTGATTCTAGAATACACCCATTTTATCATCAAAATGGAATAGGAACCTTTACACAAAATTATAATAATAAAATAATATTAGATGTTTATTGTAATAATAATAAATTAGAAACAATAGATAATTTTCCTGACAAGTGCTATTGTTATCCCTTAATTTGGTTCTCTGGATTGAAGAAAAAAGGAGATAGATGGTATATAGTTTCTAAATTAATTCAATTAATGATATTTCCTATATATTTAAATTATAATAAATGTCTAATTGATATAATAGATGAAAAATCTAATATTACTGATTTTATAGAAACAAAAACTATAGAAAATAATGACAATAAAATTACATATCTTAATCATCCATTATATGGAAAATATTTTAAGATGATTAATATGGGAATACCTAAAATGGCAGTAATCATTAAAATTAAAAATGAAATAGGAAATGAATATGAAAATATTATGGAAAATAATCCAAATGATTATATTGTTATAAATAAAATAAAAAGATCAGAACATCCTTATTATTGTAAGTTTTTTAAAATGTTAAAAATGGGAATACCTAGAATGGCTATTGAACAAAAATTAAATATAGAAAATATTAATGTTAATATTTTAGAAAATCCAGATGAAATTATTTTAAATATTCCTATTATAAAAAATAATTTTAATGAAATTATATTAAAAAAAAAATTAAATTCTACTGTTTCTATAAAAAAAAATGTTGATCATAAAATTCCAATTAAAATAAATAAAATACCTCAAATAGATTTTACGGAACTAATAAATAAAAGAATGTTATTATTTAATAAATCTTAGTAATAATTAATATTTTATGTGAATTATAAATATTATTATTCTTTTTAATAAGGAAACAAATAATCTGATAATTTAATTATTATAAATCAATAATAATTAAATTCGGTTCAAAATAATTTTTATATATATATAGTATATAAAAACAATGTCAACAACGTCAGACAAGAGAATAGGTAATGAATCTATTCATGTTCTCAATGATAAATATCAATATGTATCTGCCTCACAGGCTACAAATGCTAAATGGTTAGACCTTGACAATGTAGTTAGTGTTAAACGCGATAAGACAATTTATGCTATCAGAGCAAGAAATACTTTTGATTTTGAAAATCAAGACGATAATGTTGAATTTTTCTGCAATATTAATGGTGATACAGGATTAGCCGTACCTGGTCACCGCAAAGGGCCATTAGGTAATCTGCTAACTACTAATGTATTTAGACATTTTGGTTCTAACCTTAATCATATTTTTGTAGGAAGTAGTGATCTAAAAGTTTATGGTAATTCTGATGAAAAAGGGCTTTCTGGAAATGTTGGTTGGGCAGGTTCTCTTACAAAAGATTGGAATCCTCTAGAACAATTACCTGGTAATATAAATGTTACAACTAAAATATCTGTCTACTCAAATCTTACAGTAAGAGACTATTCCCATTTAAATAGAGAACAATTAGGTGGATGGCTATATATTGATGGTAATGTTAAAAACATAAGCACAACCCAAACAAATGATAATTATGTAAACATTGCCAATCATTATTCTTCAAAAACCTTATTTATGTCTAATATGGAAAATAATACTACAAGATGGAATCGTTTAATAAATGGTAATGTTTGGACATTAGGCCCCGCCACCGCGAAACTAGGTAATACTATAGCTACAGCTTCAACCGATCCATGCGATTTGAATGGAAATGCAATAGGATATGACGGAGATCTTGTCCATAGCATATTAGGTAAAGGTGCAAAAGCCAATGTTGCAACAAATGAAGCTTATCGTTTTCAATTTGCAGTTAGAAGAAATAATGAATCAGTATCAAATGAAAATCCTATTTATATAGGTAGAATATCACGCTTTGGCACAAGACTGACTGATGTAACTGGAACAATGTCAAAAGTTATGGCAATAGATAGCTTTTCTGGAAATTTCTTCGCTAATTTACCATCAGATAATGTAATATACCATAATAAAAATAAAACACCAACTGAATTCAGTATATCTGGTAATTATAAAAGTAGTGATTACAATTTATTTAATGGTAATTATCTAGATGGAAATATTGCCAATCTCAATGGTAATTCAGATCCAAAACCTAGTAAACTAGACGATTTCGTATCTATAGACAAATATACTACTACAATGTTCAATGATTATATTGTTGGAGCTAACTTACAAGGTGATGCTCCCACTTACACGAATGGTAAGTTTACAAAGCTTGATAAATTTACTGTTGTTCAATGTAATCTCAATATGAGTAATCCTTGGTATTTATACGATCGTTTAAAGGTCAATAGCACTAGTTATAAAAAACCAAGTGAAATCTTTTCACCCTCTAATGCTTCTGGTGCATTAGGTACAGATGCTACAGCAAATGATACTATTACTAATAATTCTGGAAGGTTTATTGCTAAGGCATTATTGCCACAAAATAATAATGCGCCTACAATGGATTCTAAGGTTGTACATTTATCATTTTATAATATTGTAGCTAATAATTGGCAATCAACTGCAGAAATACAACCTTCTACATTACAAACACCTACGTTAATACAAGCACCAAATCCTTCTTCTTATACATATGGAAATACTATATCATTATTTTTAAGACGCGGTTTCATTAGTTTAGATAATTTTTCACAAATTAGTACAACTGTGCCAACTACTAGTTCTAGATATTTTACTAGTCTTCCTTCGTATATAAAATCTTATAAAGAACCAAGCGGTGGAATTTATATAGAAGACAAATCAGTTACTGTTGCTCCTAATTTAGCTGGTAATTGCAGTATAACTGAAAAATTTGATGTATCAGATACCTTACAAATAACAGCAAATATATGTCCTGATTTATGTTTTTATGTATATGCCAATGCTGATATAAATAATAGAGTTGATAGAAGAGCAAATGTTGTAATTACTGGAAATACGGTAATAGGTAATGTTTGGAATTATGATAAATTAAATGCCACTAAATTATCTAGTGTTACCTGGGATCCAAGAATATCTTATAATACTTTTGATGGATTAACAGTTGAAAATCCTTATGCTAAGAAAAATTTAACATATACAATAAAATTTGGTAGAGTATTAGGAGAGACTAATTTAGTTGAAGAAAAAGCTTCTCTTACTCAATATGGTTTTTATGCAAATCTTCATCTTGAAGGAAAGGTTTTAGGAGCTAATATTGGCTTTGATGATATAACCGGAAGTTCACCTACACTTAATTTAACAAACAATAACCACATGAATGGATTATTACTTAATGGTGTTGCTTATTCTGAATTTGAATTTACTAATTTTTCATATAAATTTACTGATTTAGGAAATGTATGCAGTATTAATAGCTCAAATTATAAATATAATTCAGTTTTACCAATTGTAGGTAATATATCAAGTAAAAACATGCAAAATGTCAACGATAATTATATGAATATTTTAGTTAATTATGGAGGAACATCAATTACTGGCGCTGATAGCGATGTTCATCGTTTAGCTATTTATGATAATTTTTATCGCTATGAAATAAGTAGTGCTCAAAAAACAGGAGGAGCACCAATTAATAATTCAACTATGTATAGAAGAGATAGTAATTCTGATGACGTCTTTGAATTAATTTCAAGCAAAGGAACAGTATCACACCCTGTTGCGGTGGATGCTGGAACGGTGACAATTATACCAGCACCATTTTTAATTTATACATATGAAAAAATATATGAAAATTCTTCAGCTGATTCATTTTATCCTTTCGTCTCTCCTAGCACATCCTGGACTCAACGTGTACAAGATAAAACAGATAATGATAATTATTTATTTCCAGGTTTTGTATGGAAACGCTCAAATGATGAAGCTGAATTACATAATTATAAAGATGAAACTAATGCTGATTTTGTAATTCCTAATAATGTAAAAGATATTCAACAAAATTTATCTTTAATTATTTTCAGTGCAGATAGTGCAACCAAAACTTTAAAATTAGCTTTGTCTACTGATAACGTAACAAAAACAGTTAATATTAAACCTATGAGAATAGGTAATAATCTGAAAACTGATAGTAATGCTGCAAGATTATATTACACCCCTGTTGTTTTTAAAATTTCAGAAGAAAGTAATTCATATGTTGTATTGTTAATACGTATAGCGGTTGATTCTAGCGGTAATTTTACAGGTTTAGATTCTGAATATAATAGTAATACACCAGTATCTGTTAATATTAACTGTATTGAAAAATCTTCAGATAATTTTAATCAAATTGTTTTTAAATCTAAATTACAAGTATATGATAGCAGTCACGCCTTACGGAATGAATACACCAATGTAGTTCAGTCTCATAAAACAAAGATATCTAATTTTTCATATTCAAGTAGTTATGGTGCTGGTAATACTAATGTAGGTGTGAATTTATTTTCTATTCCTACAAATAATATTGTTGTCCTTTATGCTTTTCAAAAACAAACAATTAGACAATTAATGAATTATACACGCACTGATTATGAATTAGATAATAGTTTTAATTTTGATACTACTACACTAAAATATAAGAAAATTAACAGGCCAGTGTCTGGACTAAATTTTTCAAGTTCTAAAACTAACACTACTAATAATTCAGAGAATGATGGTAATAATCCCCCACTACTTCCTAATACTACTCGTTTTTATTTAGATAGTGGATTTGCGGAAGATGTGTATATTGATTATTTGAATAATTCAACTGTGCCACTTCAAGATATGATGAAATTTACTTTAAATCGTAGTGTAGAATGGATTTTAACAAGACAAGAAAAAGGGTCATCTGTAGTTGAAACTATAGGACGAGGTTTATTATCAAAAAATCCAAATATGACAGTTAGTGCTCTAAATGACTATGTATTATCTGAAAATCTTGGCAAAGCTAAATCTGGTTTTTTTATGAATCTTAAAACAAACATTGTAGATTTAGCAAGTCATATATTGGCACAAAAGAAACAAACAGGTAGATTGAAAATGAATACTGCTCCTCAATTTGTATTTCATACTAAATCTGATGAAATAAGTGTTTCTATTTTTCAGGAAAATCCAAGCACTCAAGCTAAAACATTTGTAAAAAATGAGAAAGTTGAAGGAACAACTATAGATTTTAGCAAATTATTTCCTGCTGTTGATGGAATAGATAAAAAATATAGCACTTTGCCTGAAATTGAATTTGATATTGTCCGCTCTTTATATAATACACGAGTCAATACTTCACTTCCTCAAGATGCCTTGTTTAGATTAAGAATAAGATTAGATAATTATTGTTTAGTTCATAATAAATTACCTGTAAATGATTCAAATGTAATCTTAAGTTCAAAAACTGGAGTTAAATCAGACACTTTAGGTGTAGCCTTATTTAGTGATTTAAAACGCTCACTTAATTATGATTTTCTTAATATTTCTAGTCCAATAAATAATGAATTTAAACTTATTAAGAGCTTTAAACACTTAGGTTTTGGTAAAGTAGATGTTCGCATTTATGATTTTACATCACATTACGGAAATGAACTTCCAAATCAAGTAATTGTACCGGTTGGTACAAGTGGAGCTTCAGTGACAAATGAAACCTATAATCCTAGTCTTGATGCTTTTAAAGATACAAATGCTTTTAATTTTGTAAATGATAACAGTGTTGATGCTACTACTGTTGATATACAATATAATAATGACAACTCAAAATTTTATATTAATTTAGGAACAAAAGATCAAGAAGATCGTATATATTTTAGGGGAACTACTTTACAAAACCAACCTACAAAACTTAATGATCTACATACTGCTTTATTATACACAGGCACTAGACCTGTAGGGTTTATTACCTATGAAAGAACAGGTTCTACTGGTACATTACAATCTTTTAGAGATACTAAACCTGTTACTTTCACTGATGCTTCTAAATTATTTTCATCAGAAGACGGATCAGCATTTACAGCTGGAACTGGTAGTTATCCAAGTGCCGCCACTTATAAAGCATATTACTCTATTGCTTTTACTAATCGTAATGCTCATCAACCTATCCAAGTAAGAGGAACATCTTATACATTTACTCATGATGATTTGTTCAAAGTAAATGTCAGTAAAAATTTATTTGGTGTATTCAGGAGTTTGAGTAACTTATTATCTGAAACAAAATTTAATTTTAGATCTGAAAATGTATTACAAAGTTATAATTTAACTCCAGTATATTTGGGAGATAGATTTTTAACAACTCATTCGGAAAAAACCAAAGAAAGGTATCTTACATATGGAATGAAAAAAGAAGGTGTTGCAGGAGATGAACTTTTTCATTTAAAACTTTTCGGATCAATATCACAAACGGGTGATTTTAAAGTCAATATAGAACCTTCACAATTAATGTTATATCAGGCTATGGATGTTAATGAAAATGGTGAATTAGACACCAATAATGCGTCAACTGATCATATCAGTAAAATGGATAAATATACTTCAGGATTATCTCCTCAAAATATAGATGCCAATTTCGGATTAAACAACAATTTTTCAGAGTTATTATACAACTTGAGATCAAATCCATCAAATAATCAATCATATCGCTCACCTCAAATAGTTCAAACAATAGATTTATCATCTTCTGGATGGAATACTATAACAGGATCAGGTTTAGATATCAAATTAAATAAAAGATGGGCTGTAGGTTATAATCTTGATTGCTTTTTCGTATTTAGAAATAATAATATATCAACATTTGATGTAATATCTATTGATACAGATAGACAAAATAGTTCAGCTTCTGTTGCTAGTCTTAAAGTTCAAAATAGTCTTCCCCTAGTTGTTGGAAGAAAAAATAGTTGGGCTCGTTCTAAGGGTTATACTGAAGATTCTAATCAACATTGCGGTTTAACATTTAAAGTCAGAAATGATAAGAAGATTACTCAAGGTGATGTCGTTAGATTATTCGTTGATAACACACCTGTATCAAGTTCTGTATCTGTAAATGTAACTGTAGCTGGAAGAGATCCTAAAGTTTACAGAGTATCTGATTATGACAATGAAACTTACAGTAGATTATTAGATAAACAAATCAAAGTAGAAAATAAATTCGCTTAAACTTGTAAAATAATCTAAAAAACTAAATAAAATTTTTATTTATAAAATAAAAATTTTATTTAAATATATATTTAAAAAATTGATATCAATAAATAATATTACTTTATAAAAAAATGTGTGGTATTTTTGCTTTATTAAAAAAGTTAGGTAAAATAAGTGATGAAGAATATACTAAATATGTATTGTATAGTGAAAAAATTAAACATAGAGGACCTGATAATACGAAATATCTCACATTAAATGAACAAAAATTGATATTTGGATTTCATCGTCTCTCAATTAATGATGTTAGCTCAGCAGGAGACCAACCTTTGATTCTTGATGACAGATATTTTCTAATTTGTAACGGTGAAATATACAATCATAATGAATTAATAACAGATAATAATTTTAAAACCAAGAGTAAGAGTGACTGTGAAGTAATTCTGCATTTATATAAAAAATATGGTATTAAGAAAACATTAGAATTAATAAGTGGATATTTTGCATTTGCTATTTGGGATAATCAATTAGAAAAATTAATAATTGCTAGAGATCCTGTAGGCGTAAGAGCATTATATTTTGGAGAAAGTGATAAAGAGATTAGCATTTGTAGTGAAATGAAAGGTATTCCTGATAACTTACTTGTTAAACAATTTACACCAGGTTGTTGGTGGGAAAACGGTATATATTATAGATATTATAATTATGAATATCCTTTAATTTGTTTAAAAGATACAACTATTGATTATCAATTATCGCATATAAGAGATATGTTTGAAAAAGCGGTAAATAAACGATTTATGTTTGATAGACCTTTTGGTGTATTTTTATCTGGTGGTTTTGATAGTAGTATTGTTGCAGCACTTGTAGCAAAAAAAAATGGTAGTGAACCTATACATAGTTTTTCTATAGGTATGAAAGGATCAACCGATTTATATAATGCTCAAATTGTAGCTAATCACATCAAATCAAATCACACCGAAGTTATTAAGGAATCTGAACAAATGTTAAATGCAATTGAAGAAGTAATATATTATACGGAAACATATGATACAACAACCGTTCGTGCGAGCACTCCTATGTATCTATTATCCAAGCACATAAAAGAGAATACTGATATTGTAGTAGTATTTTCTGGAGAAGGAAGTGATGAAGCCAGTGGAAGTTATTTATACTTTCATAATGCTCCTGATAATGAGGCTTTTCAAGATGAATGTGTTAGACTTATTAAGGATCTTCACTATTTTGATTGTTTACGATGTGATAAATCAACTGCGTCAAATGGATTAGAAGTTAGGTGTCCATTTTTAGATAAAGAATTTCTTCAAGATTATATGAGTCTTCCGATTGAATGGAAACGTCCTAAAGATGGTATTGAGAAATGGTTTATAAGAAAGGCTTTTGATGGAACTGGATTATTACCTGATGAAATATTATGGCGTAAGAAAGAGGCGTTTAGTGATGGCGTGAGTAGCACTGAAAAATCGTGGTTTCAAATCATTCAGGAACATGTAGATAGTAAGGTATCTGATAATGAATTTATAATGAATAAAGATAAATTTGAAATTAATAAACCTCATTTAAAAGAAAGTTATTATTATCGTAAAATTTTTGATAGTCTATATCCACATAAGGCTGATACCATACCTTATTATTGGTTGCCTAAATGGTCAGGAAATACAAATGACCCCAGTGCTCGCGTTTTAAAAATTTATAACGATTTAGATAATTTATAAAAAATTATTTTTACTATTTTTTAAAAAAAAATATTTATATATGATATATAAACAAAAAAATGCCCTCTGCTACCAGATATTGCCATTTTAAACCTAAGGGAACTGTAAATGCTAATGGTCTTGCCAGTAAATCTAGAAGATGTAAAAGAACTGAAGTTGAAAATGAAAACAGTCCTGTTGAATGTGAAGTAGATTCTCTTACCGGACACTGCGGTCTTCGTGATAATACTGGAAGACTTTCCAGATCTCGTGCATCTGCTCGTAAATATCACACTTCTCGTCATCACAAAGTAGGAAAAGTTTCTGTTCCCAGCAAATGTTCTAATGTTTATAAAGAATCAGGTAATTGTGAATCAGATTGCAAACTTGTTAATGCCTATACTAACAAAAAAACAGGAAAACTAGTCAAAGCTTCTTGTCGCAATCCTCGTGCTAAATCTCAAAAATAAACTGTAATATTTTTAATAATTATTGTTAAAAATAATATAGAATAATTGCGTTTCAGACCTAAGTAAATAAAATAAATATTTTTATATTAACATTTTATTTCAATTTGTTCTAATAGAAATAAAATCTTAATATAAAATATATAAAATCATTATGGCAACAAAACAACCAGTTTATTGTAAAAAGACTAGTTCAAAGGTTATCCGTAAAAATCATAATGGTCCTATTAATGTAAGTAGATGCTCAAAAACAGATGTAAGTTCTGATAATAGTGCTGATTGCGTCTATGAAAATAATCATTGTGGTTTACTAACTAGAAGAAAAAATAGAGTTTTAAGTAGATCACGCAATGTTTCTAAAAAACATCAGGTTTCAAAACTCCGTGTTATGAGTAATTGCGCAGAAAACTATTTAAAAACAAATCAATGTGTTGAACCTTGCAAAACGGTATCATCATATAGAACTAAAAATGGTAAAACACGACGTGCCTCATGCAGACAACCTAACAATAAATCATTAAAAGGTGGTCAGGCAACTGATGTCGCTCCTCCAGCGGAAGCTTTAGATACTCCCCCTCAAGTTCAATTAACTGCTCCCAGTCCAGTAAATATAAAAACTGTTTTATCAGAAATAGATGAAGAATTATCTCGTTTTCCAGATGGAATAGCATCTACTATAGATTCTGAATATGTATTAAATGGTATTAAATTAATACAGTCAAAAACACAATCTAAAGTTGATCCCAGAAATGAATTAAAAGCGTTAGACTTAAATAATGATGGTCGTGTAGGTAAAGATGATTTATTATTATTAGCTGCGTTTAAAGCCGCTGACGCTGATGCTTCAGGTGCTTTATCATTTCGTGAAACTCAAGAGGCTTTATCAGCAAAATTAGGTAGACCAGCAAATATAACAAGTAAAGAATTTAGAACAGCAGATATTTCATCAAATGATTCATTAGATTTTTCAGAATTTCAAGTATTATATGTATATAAGTCAAATAGTGTTGAAAAAGATGGAAAAAGTTATATACCGACAGGTGCTATAAAAGGAGCATTGATGGAATTAGGAGTTACATATGTTTCAGATGAAGATATTTTTAATTCAGATATGAATAAAAATGGTGAAATGGATTTTGCTGAATTTTTATTACTTGCGGCATTTAAATGGGCAGATATGAATACTGACCCTACAATTAAATCTGACAGTAAATTAGAATTTAGGGAAACAGCTATGGCTTTTAGACTTTTGGGAATGCAAATTACCCAAGAAGAATTTAGACAAGCTGATATTGACAACAGTGGTGCTCTTGATTTCAGTGAATTTTCTTCATTTGTAGCTTATAAAAAAGTTATGAAAGATAGTAAAATAATGGATAAGACACTATTAACTCAGGCACTTGATTTCTTAAATTTATCATCTTTAGCTAACGAAGTTAGAGATACAAAAGCAAATGAAAGAGCGGAAAAGGCTAAAGATAAGGCTAAATCTGATGAAGAAGAACAAAAAGCGAAAGAGGAAAAAGAAAGACTAGAAATTAAGAAAAAAGAATTAGCAGCAGAAAGTGAGTCATTATTAAATCAAAAGCTAGCGGAAGAAACAAATGCACGAAGGAATAAAGTAATCCAGGATCATTTGAAAACACTTAAAGTTTGTGATGACAACTTGAAAAATGATAATGGTGTAGAAATACCAAGTAAAAATCAAAAATGCCTAACTCCAGAACAAGTAACTAGCTGGAAACAGGAGTTAAAAGAATGTAATGGAAAAGATTTAGTAAATCCAGGCACTGAAAATGATTTTCCCTTTACACAAGTGTGTATTCAAAATGGAGGCAGAAGTAGCATAAGTTTAAATCAATTTATTAATATAGTTAAATCAATAAGAAATAATAAAATATATCAGCGTTCTAAAAATATAAGGCGTAAAATGTATTTTTAAAATATATCAGCGTTCTAAAAATATAAGTCGTAAAAAGTATTTTTAAAATATATTAATTGCTAAAGCATTTTGACACCTCCAAAAGGTTTCCTATAAAATACCTATTTAAATAAATATTTTATTGATAACTAATAATTAAAACAATAAAATATTTTATTTTATATAATAATTGTCAAGATATAAGGGTTAATTTAGATTTATATTAATAAATAAATTCAAAAAAAAAATCTTATATTATCATATAATGACAACCCAATACTGCTCTTTAAACCTTTTACCGGTTAAAGGACTTAAAAATCCAAGACGTAGTTGTAAAAAAACTGATAAAGCTTCTGAAAATTCTGATTTATGCGAAGTATTAAATAATCGTTGTGGTTTGAAAGATAATCATAATCAAAGAGTAAGAAATCATAGTGCTAGAAAATCAACTAGAAAATCAGCTCCAAAAAAACAAAAATCATTAGCACCACCTCCTCCTGATGAAAAATTATTAAAATTTTTAGAAAATTCTGCTCGTAGAGCAGATGTTCCCAAGCGCAGCGCAGAACAAGAACGTATGGATCGTATTCGTTTAGGTGAATGTACTCCTAGAACTAGCGAAGAATGCGAATCAGAAATGCCTAATGTTTGTAGATGGGACAAAGGTCGCCGACAAGGAAAAGGTGAATGTGTTGTAGAAAATACAAGATCTGTTGATGGTCTTTCTGCCAGAAGGCGTGATGAGCGTACAGCATTAATGAATAAAGCTGAAGAAGCATATGCCAAAGATCGTTTTGATAAAGTTGGCAAAGTTGTTGAAAATCCTCCTAAGAGACAATAAATATTTTTTATATATTTTAAATTATAAAAAATATTTTAAATAAAAGCATTGTATGACCACTGTAATAAAGCTTGTCTTTGTTTTGGACGACATTTTATATCACCATTGCAATTTTTTTTTACTTGACCAAAATGTCTATTGAATGCTCTCCATCTTTTTATTTGTATTTCATCAACATCTTTAATACGCCTACCTAACCAATATCTACAATACCATTGAAACCAACCACGATTATCAGGATCATTTTGTATTTGAGGTATCCATCCATTTTTTTTCCATTCACCTAAAGACATTCTACTTTTTATATTAAAATAGTTACACTCAATGTTAGCTTTTTCAGGGGATAATTTACTATTTTCAATTGCGTCAAAAAACCATTCTACCGGAAATTCAAGAATACAATCATTTAAATAGCGTCCTTCAAATATTCCTAAATCTAACATTTGTTTAGGTGTATAATGCGGTTTAAAATCTGTATCATTAATATCACCCATATCTTTTTGGAGAATATATGTATAATTACCATTATCCATTCTATTGTAAGCAATAATTTCTCTTCCTTTAATATATTCTCTCTCAGAGTTTCCATATTGTAAAAGTTCAACCATATCTTCCAAAGTGCGCATTCTATTCATTTTATCTACTGTTTTTGTATCAATTTTATTCATATATATTATTTAAATAGAAAATCCAGAATATCCAACAGTATATCTTTTAATATTATCATGAATCGTATAATTTATATTAGGTGCAACTGGTTTCATTGGAGGTAATCCTCTAACTGCTCGTATAGTATCATTAAATTTATCATAAAAAGTGTATCCCCAATTAATATTCGGCACATATATATTAACTATTTCATTAACACTACCAGCTGCAGTTGATAAATCCCTAATTGCTTCCGTAAATGGTTTTGTAAATTTACTAATTTCAAAGTGCTCTTTTGTGATATTAAAACTATATATAAATAATAAAATAACTAATAAAATAATATAGTATTTCATTTATATAATAAATCAAATATTAGTTATTTAGGTCAAAATAAATTACACCCATATAACTAAATTTTAAAGCCATTACTCTGAAAAAATAAGCCTTTATAAAAGGCTTAGATGGTGATTCATTCCATTACAGAACTTATTAAAACCATCCACCAGAGGATGAACAATTGCTTATTCATATTTAAATATATTATTATTTTTTTAAGTATTTATTATTTATAATTTTAATTACTATTTAAGATTATAACAAATGTATTAATTTAATATGGAACAAATTACCTTACCTTTTTTTGTGCTGTTTTGGCATATATCATTTAGTGCTATAAATCAATTACATAAACATCATGATATCTCTAAAAATATTAATCATTTTATTCATGCCTTATTATTTGTAGTATTTTATAAAACTTTACCTATTTATACAATACCTTATATTATTGATTTGTCAATTGGCTTTTATATTTATGATGTATTCTTTATATTTTATAAGTTATTGATACAACAAGAAAAATTAATGAGACATTTACCATATATTTTTCATCATTCTTTGGCATTTTTTGGTCTTTTTGTCGCTAAAGATATTAGAATACAAAATTATACCTTAAACTATTATTACCTATTAGAATATTCTAATTTTATGATATATATTTCATACCATATTCATAAAAAATATGCTGAATATAAAAATTTAATAATAGTATCTGAGTGTTTTCAATATATTTGGTATAGTTATTTTAGGATCGGTAGATTTTTAATGTATACTGCTCAAATATCAGATATAATTTTTGAACAACATATTTCTATGTTTCTAGTATTAGTATTATTATTTTCAATGGGATTAATTTGGAGTTATAATCTTTTCCTTAAATGTTTTCGTGAATTATCATTAACAAAAAAAAATGATTAAATATTTTGGTAATTTATATTATCAAAATATTTATTTAAAACATAGTTCCTGGAGCAGCTACACCACGAACACCCATATTAGGGAAACCGACTAAATTAGCACCTAAACCGAAACCAGCACCTTGACGAGCAGCATAAGATATAGAAGGAGCAAACATATCTAATATAGCAAATACAGCGGCAGCAGTTAATGCTACAAGTAAAATTTCTTCAACATTTAATTTATCTTTGCCAATTAAATAGAGAGCAACTGCGACAGCACCACCTTCTATTAAATATTTAATAGCTCTTTTTACAACTTCTTGTAAATCCATTGAATTATTTTCAGTAGCCATAGTTTTTTATATATTTGTAAAAGAGAAAAAAAATATAGTAAATTAATATAAATCAATAAATTTAAAAACCATTTAAAAACATATTAATACTTATTTAATATAATATGACAGAAGTAGATACAGAAGACTATCTTGAAGTTGACACAGAAGTTCCAAATCAAAAATTTGTAGTCTTATCCTTTATTAGTCCTGAAAATGTATTAATGAAAAAAGAGGTTTATTTTCAATCCGAATTTTTAAAATGGTTATGTGTTCAAAGCGAATTTCTTGAAAACAATGTTTTAAAAAATAGTGAAGGAAAAACTCAATTAAACTATACAAATGTCAAAGAAAAATATGATGATTTTATGTTTAATAATGAAGAACAATTAGAAAATCAATTTCACGAGATGTGTGATTTTAAAACTTCTGTTAGAGGAGTAAAAGTTCGTGGTGTTTATGGATCACATCGTGAAGCAGAAGTTAGAAGTAAAGTTTTACAAAAATTGCATAAACGTGATAATGTATTCATTGGTCAAGTAGGTTATTGGCTTCCATGGGATCCTAACCCTAATCGTATTGAAAATCAAGAATATTTAGAACCTGAACTAAACACATTAATGAAAAAATATAAAGAAAACTCATTAAAACGTGATATTTATTATCAAGAAATTAAAGAACAAAATATGAAGGATAGTTTAAACAACAATAAATCTAATGATGTAAAGGAAAAATTGTTTAATGAAGAAGATACATGGGCACAGCGTAAAAAAGAAGATTAATTCTATAAAAAAAAAATATAATAATAATATATGAAATCTGTTGTATTATTATTATTTTTTACAGGCTTAATGTTTATTATTCTAGGTTATCAAAAACAACTTAATATATTACCTAATCCCAAAATAGAATATAGATATATACCTAGAACATTTTACGATGAGCAATTAAGTTCAGGTAATGTCTTAAAACAATTTAGTTCATTATTTGAAAATGAGAATCCATGGATTAAGGATAGAAATATAGAAGCTGATAATGTGAAAGATAAAAGTAATTTTTTTAACTAATTATATATCTATTTTTTTAAGTATATCAATAATTTCCATATCAAATTGAGGTATAATATAATCATCACGAAAAATATATTCAAATTCATCAAAATTAAAATATTCTTTCACTTTCTGATCAAAAAAATCATTAACTAATATAAAATTAGATGTGTTTTTATTTTTTCGTATCATTAATCTATAAAATTTATTTGATTTATTAAATAAAAAAATAAAATCATAGTGTTTTCTATCAACATAATAGATATAAATATTTTTTAAATTAATTCTTTCTATATTTATATCTGGAATACGAGGATCTATAATTTTAATGTAAAAATAATTTTCATAATTAATTATTAAATTTGCTAATTGTGAATTTTGTTTACGCATTTATTATTATATAAACTTTATTTATTTATATTAAAATTACATAGTATTATTTTGTAATTCTTCTAAAGATACATTTGATAGACTAGGATCTTGTTGAATCATAGCGTTTGCTACTGATAAATTATTATTTACAGGTGAATTACGAGATATATTATTAACATTATTATAATTATTTAGAAAACTACTATTGTTAGCTGTTCTAGAGGAATGAATAATTGGAGTATTATTTTTAGAATTTCTATTTATATTTTCCGAAAGTATTTGATTATCTATGGGAATTATAACTGAATTATTATTATTTGGAGTATTATTTTGTGATTTAAATATTAAATCAGCAGATATGGAAGGAACTATTGTTTGTTTTTTACTGGAATTATGATTAGCATTAACAAATACTTCAGATAATCCGTTTACAAAATTTGGTTTTTTTACAGTAGTATATTGTCCATATTTTTTATTATAATTTTCAATTATATCCTTATCTATTAGTGGACTAATATCTTGAAGATTTTTAATATCGGTTTTAATAATATTAAGCATATCCTTAGCAGATTGTCGTTCAGATCTATCAAGTGCTAACTCAATTTGTATTTTTTTATTTATTTGTTCATATTGTAATGAGCACATACGATGTCCTTCAGCTCTTTTTTGAAGTTGAAAGTAAGTGTCTATTGATTTAATAATTCCTACAAATATACTACCAACACCTAATATAATATTCATATTATCGTAACCTATATCAATACCAGTAGCAAAACCAATAGCACTTGATAATATTATTACAGGTATATTTATATAGTTTGATCTTCTATTAAATTTTTCATAAGAGGATAAATGAAGTATACCTAAACTTTCACATTCCTCAGCATGTATTTTCAGTAAATGTTCTAAATCATCACTATATTCAATTAATATTTGATTGGACATTTTATATAATATGTTTAACAAATTAATATTTATTTACTTTATTTATACTATATAATAAATTTAATTAATATATATGGACGCTATAAAAAAAGAAAAAATACTGACTTGGTAGATTCTAATATTAAGGCTTCATTTACATTAACATATGTATTATTAATAACTACAGGAACAATAACAATTATTGAAGCATTGCGAACTAAAAATCCAATTGTAAGACATATATTTAATCTGGAAACAGTAATATCAATTATAGCTGGTTATTTTTATTCTATATTTGTTTCTATTATAGAAAAGAATAAAAATATAAATTGGAATGAAATTAATAAATTGCGATATTTAGATTGGTCTATTACTACCCCTGTAATGTTATTAGTATTTTGTATAGCTTTAGCAGATCATTCAGAAGTTAAATTAAATTTTTTAATATATATTGGTATTGTGCTATTAAATTTTACTATGTTATTAATAGGATATTTAGGAGATACAAATAAAATGGATAAAAATCTAGCTATGACTACAAGTTTTATAGCATTTTTTATAATGTTTACAATTATCTATATAAATTTTGTTAAACCAAAATATTCACTATTTAATTATATTTTATTTTCATTTTTCTTTCTAATTTGGTCTATTTATGGATTAATTTATAAAATGCGTGAAGATTATAGAGTAATAATTTATAATATATTGGATCTTTTTGCAAAATGCTTTGTAGGTATAGGTTTATGGCTTTATTTTACTGAATTATTTGTTTAACACAACCATATATAAATTATAAAAAAATTGATTTGTATATTTATTTTTCATATCTATAAATCAATATTTAATGCCGATTATTTTAGATGAAGAACAAACACGAGCAATAGATTTAATGAAAAGTGGTGCGAATGTATTTCTTACAGGAGGTGGTGGAACAGGTAAATCAAAAGTATTAGAAACATATATAGATTGGCATAAATTAAAATATCAGGAAGATCATTCGAAACTTTTAGGTATTACAAGTACAACTGGCTCAAGCGCTCTTTTAATTGGAGGAACAACTATACATAGTTTTAGTGGAATAGGAGTGAGCAGAGAATCACAAGATATGATAATAAGTAGAATATTAAAAAAGAAATATACAACAAAACGATTAAAATATATTAAAACTTTAATTATTGATGAGATTTCTATGTTAACGCCTTTAACTTTTCAATTATTATATCGTTTATGTCAAATTATCAGAAAAAATGAGATGCCTTTTGGTGGTATACAAATTATTTTAAGCGGTGATTTTTGCCAATTAGCACCCATATTGGAACAACATATTGAAAACCATGATAGAGAATATTGTTTTGAAACACCAGAATGGAATTATTCAAATATAGAAATAATCCATTTTAAAAAAATACATCGTCAAACTGATACACTTTTTATAGAAGCGTTGCAAAAAATAAGAATGGGAATATCCGATCAAGACACTACATGTTTATTAATGACTCGTTTTAAAGAAAATTTGGTAAATAATTATGGTGTTCTTCCTGTGCAGTTATTTCCTACTAGAATAAAAGCAAATGAAATCAATCAAAATTATTTTGATGAAATAGCTAAATCTGATAATAAAGAGATTAAAGATTATAATATATCAGTATCTTATGAAAGTCGTGATCCAGAAAGACCTATTTTAAATAAAACAGATATAGATAATCGCGTTTTAAGTCAGCTACCTATTGATGATAAAATCAAATTATGTATAGGTTGTCAAGTAATCTTAGTAATAAATTTATCAATAGAAGAAGCTTTAGTTAATGGTAGTAAAGGCATAGTTCAAGGATTTAATGAAAATAATGAGCCTATTATTATGTTTTCAAATGGTATACAAAAAAACATAGCAATATATCAATGGGAAATTGATGAAGGAAGTTATATTATAAGAGCGCAAGGAATACCACTTATATTAGGATATGGGTGCACTATTCATCGTTCTCAAGGAATGTCTATAGACTTAGCAGTAGTTGATATAGGTCGTGATGTATTTAAAGGAAATGGTGGATATGGCCAAATATATGTAGCGTTAAGTCGTGTAAGAACACTTATAGGTCTCTCAATTATTAATTTTGATCCATCGCGAATCAAATGTCATCCCAAAGTTGTAGAATTTTATAAAAATTTAGATAATCCTACTAAATATAATAAAGTGTTTGTTATAACAGCACCAATTTCTAAAATATCACGCGAAATAATAAAACCTAAAAAGGAAGAATTACAAAAAAAACAGTACAGTATTACTAGTTTTTTCAAATAAATATTCTAAATAAAAAGCAAAAAATAAATTAAATCGTTTAATTATATATATAAAATGGTCAATTCAAAAAAAAATAAAACTCGTTCTTCACAAATGCGTTCAAAGGGGCGTAGATCTTATAAATCGAAAAATATTATGAACGGTGGTTTTACGGTTTATGTTAAAGATATGAGTAATAACACATATCAAATCAATATTGATTCCAGTGATACTATATCAACTCTTAAGGATAAGGTTCAAAATATCACTGGGATTTCTACTTTACAACAACGACTTATATTTGCTGGTAGGAACCTTGGAGAAGGACATAATTGGAGAAATAGCACACTAGGGGATTACAATATCCGTCCAGACTCAACAATTCATTTAGTAGTAGCAGCAGCAAGCTCACCTTCAACTTGGAAGATATAATATGAAGTGATAATGTAAAAATTATTGAAAACAATTGTTTTCAATAATTTTTTTAAATAGATTTATAATATTTCCATCCCAAATCATTACAAATTTTTTCCCAAATAGCATCTTGCTCTTGTAATTTCTCTCTTGATTTTAACAATGGAAAACATGGTAGTAAATGATCTAATTCTAATAATTCACAGAATTTATGTAAAACATAAGTATAAGATAAAAAATTTTGTCTATTTGATGGACAATACTTCATAAATGGAATCTGTATTTCTTTAAACATAACGCGTAATGTTTCTTCTTGTGATTTTGTTATATTAGGTGGCGGTATGCCATTAATATGATTAATTATATGTGGTATATGTTCATAGTATTTATTTAATTCTAATTTTTTTAATATCTCTCTTATTTTATTAGATTCTATTATTTTTAAATCAGTAATTCTTTCTTTTTCAAGTTCTTTAATTATTAAACTATAAATTTCGTGTGGTATCTCAGTTGACTCTTTACCTTGAAACTGTGAAATGTGTTCATTGCGTGAACTATTTAGTATTTCTACTAAACTCCGACTATATCTTAAGCATCTTACCTTTTTAAGACACCTACTACCGTTTAGTCTGTGAACTCCTTACTTTCAATCTTGAAAGTAGTTAGCTGCTGATTGTCCAAGTATCTCCTCTACTTTTACGATTTCTATTCTATCACTAGAAATAGAATTGTGAGAGAAGTTTTTAAGGATTTTCCAGCAATTTGATAGTATCGCCATGAATTGTCTTTTTTATAATAAAAAATATTTTGATAAATTTATAAAAACTTCCATGACTAGCAGATTATTATCTGCTTTTCCACTCCATTTAGTGTTAAAGTGGTTAATCCGCTTATACGCGAAATAAGCTATCTCCTTTGGAGGTTCTTTATAACTAGGTTTGTCACAATCTATTAAAACATAGTCTTGAACACCACATTTTTCACATATCATTAAACCTTCAGCATGAACAAATAGTTTTTGAGTATTACACGATGAACATACTTCAACATCATCTTCTTTATTTTTATCTGTAATAAATCTACTATCAACATATCTCATATATTCATCCATCATTTGTGTTTTTGATATAGTATTTTTTTTAGAACTATCTTCTTTGACTTCTATATTAGAATTTGTAGTGTCTTTTTTAAAAAATTCAAGTATTGATTTGGACAAAGGATTTTTTTTTTCCATTTCAACACTTACTTGTTCAGTTGTATTTATTTTATTATAATAATTAAATAATATATGTCCAGTATTTACAAAATATTGAGTTGAATTATTTTGATAACGAATTACATTTATTTTTTTTTCAATATCTTCAATTTGAAATTTTATATTAAATTTCTCATCAAGTTGTTCATCTGTAATAAATGAATTTGATATATTTGACAATTCATTATATCGTATATTTTTCTTTTTTAATTCTTGTTGTAATATTTCTAATTCTTTTGTCTGTGATTCAAAATTTTTGATAATCTCTTGATGTTTGTTGTCTATATTTACCGGATGGTCATTTTTTTTCTTTTTAGTTTTATCTTTAAATATTATCATGTATATCTAAATTATGTAATTTATTCTTAAATATAAGAATTTTATTTTTATTAAAATAATAGAATTTTTGAAAGAATATTAAAAAAAAACGGTTTTTAATTAAAAATAATTGATTTTTACGCTTAAATCTATTTTAAATTTAATGTATGGAAAGATATAATATGAATAATAGTATAATAATTGAATTAATAAAGATATCATTTATATTCAATATGATAAATGATGGTTGGAAATTTAGGTTTTTAGAAGATAATACATTGGAATTTAAAAAGATACGAAAATATAATGAGAATATTAATTTATCAAATTTAATAAGGAAACATTTGTGTTAAATTATTTTGTTTGTTTAAATATATAGTAGAAAGATAAAAAAATATAGTTTTAATTAACTATATTTTTGCGTTTTTCTAAATTTTTTTTCTTATCATATTATATAAAACAACAAAATGGGTGGTGGCTTAATGCAACTTGTCGCTTATGGTGCTCAGGATATTTACCTTACTGGTAATCCTCAAATAACTTTCTGGAAAGTCGTCTATCGCAGACACACTAACTTTTCTATGGAATCTATTGAACAAACTTTTAACGGTGCTGCTGATTTCGGTCGCAAAGTAACCTGCACTATCTCTCGTAATGGTGATCTTATCTCTCGTGTTTACCTTCAAGTCACTCTTCCTCGTGTTTCAGTATCTGGTTCTCAACAATTCAGATGGCTCAACTGGCTCGGCCACGTTATGATCAAACAAGTTGAAGTTGAAATCGGTGGTCAACGCATTGACAGACACTATGGTGATTGGCTCCACATCTGGAACGAACTTACTCAAACTGCAGGTCACGCTTCCGGCTATGCTGCTATGGTCGGCAACGTTCCTCGTCTTGTTCAACCTATTTCTGGCAATGCTCTTGCGAATCCTGCTGTTGCCGGTTCAAGTGCTGATAATATGGCTCACGGTGCTGATGATACTACTGCTACTATGCCTGAAGAAACCTTGTATATCCCTCTTGAATTCTGGTTTTGCCGTAACCCTGGTCTCGCTCTCCCTCTTATTGCCCTTCAATATCACGAAGTCAAAATCAACCTTGAATTCCGTGAAGCTCGTGGTTGCTATTGGGATGCTAACAATGTTGCTGTTCCTTCTCTCAAGACTGCTTCTCTCTATGTTGACTACATCTACCTTGACACTGATGAGCGCAGACGCTTCGCTCAAGTTTCTCACGAATACTTGATTGAACAACTTCAATTCACTGGTGACGAATCTGTTAACTCCACTTCTAACAAAGTTAAACTCAACTTCAATCACCCTGTTAAAGAACTTGTCTGGGTTGTTCAACCTGACAGCCATGTAGATGCTTCTTCTACTCAAAGCGTTGCTGGTCTTCAATGGTTTAACTACTCTGATGCTCTTGATCTTACCCCCTTTACCGGCAATCCTGATAGCCCAATGGGAAGTGGTTTAACTGGTGCTGGTGATATCTTTAGCGCTGGTTCTATGACTCAAACCTTAAATAACGTCGCTCAAGGTCAAGGTGTTAACCCCAACAGTGCTGACTTTATTGCTAACTCTGGCTTAGTTGCCCCTGCTGCTCAAAATGTTGCCAATGTTTCTCTTTCTACTGCAAGAGTTTATGGTATTCATTCTGGAAACTTCTTGCTTGATCGTGGTGACAATCCTGTAGCTTCTGCCAAACTTCAACTTAACGGACACGATAGATTCTCTGAACGCCCTGGTAGCTACTTCAACCTTGTTCAACCATACCAACACCACAGCAACTGCCCCCCAGTTGGTATCAATGTTTATTCATTCGGTCTTAAACCTGAAGAGCATCAACCTTCCGGCACTTGCAATATGTCTCGTATTGACAATGCTACCCTTCAATTATCTCTTACTCATCGCGCTGTTCGTGGTGCCTCTGGTGTTCGCTCCTGCAAAGTTCGTGTTTATGCCACTAACTATAACGTTCTTCGTATCATGAGTGGTATGGGTGGTCTTGCTTACAGTAATTAAATATTTAATCATATTTTTATAAAAAATATATGATTAAATTGATATAGTTATCTGTTTTTTTAATTTCATATTATGAGGTGATACTAAGGAATATACAATGAATTTTTCACCATTATTATATTTTTCTCTACTTACTAAATTATAATCAAAAAAACGCAAAAATTGTCTTATTATAGTGATACATTTACTTTCATCAATATCATCTAAATATAATTTTGATTTACAGGGATAATAATATTCCGCAAGTTCATCATTTATTAACTTCATCTTTTCAACTGAACCAAATGTGATTAGGTCCTTTTTACGAAAACTAAATTCTTCCTTAAATTCTGTTAATCCTATTGTTCCTAACACTTTATTTAATATATTAATATTTAATTCTTTTCTAAATAATTGTGTCATAAAAAACGCTTATGTATATTATAATAAGATTTTTTTTTCAAATTATTGCCAATAACTCAACAACTTTACTTTTAAGCTGATAATATAAAGATTTTTCTAATTTGGGAAGAATAGGATAACAATCATGATAATATCGTTTGTATAATGTTTTAATATTAAATTGTGTAGGATATAAGTAGTTAAATATATGATTTGTGATAATAGGTCTCCATAATTTTGGAATAGCCTTTATACTTGTTTTAGGTAAAATAGTTAGAAGCTGATACATATTATAAATAGTATAATCAATAGTTTCATTTTTAAAATTTACATCAATAGATTTATTGGGATATTTATCAAGATAATTTAATAAATCATCTAAGCAAGGTGCTATAGGATACTCATAAAACCAAAACCAATCGGCACATCCTATTGTATAATATTTTAATATCCAAACAAGTCCATCAACATAGTTTTGAACCATGTAATTTATCATAAAATTATCATAATTACCATCTAACCAATATGTGTAAAATCGCTCTTTCCAACCATTTTCACCTAATAATATTGTGTCTTTTTCTCCAATCATATAAGGATAATAATGAACTAACATTTTTTTCTTATCATACTCGGAAATATTAGGTTTTATAAATGGTTTAAATTTACGATGTTCTATTGATAATTCTTTTAAAATTACATCTTCTTTTTTTATTAATCCAGATACTATAAATTTAAAAAATTCAAGATTAATTGTTATATCTTTATTGATTAGATGGACTTTAAATTTTTGATACCCTTTTTTATATAATTCACAAATTAAATCAAAACCCCCTTTCTGTATCTTGAGAATAAATAAATTTGGAATAAAATCATTACCCAATAAAAATGTAAGAAAAACATAATCAATCATTAATTTTTTTTTATCCATTGTATCAATATAAAATTCATTTATTATTTCATTTTTAAGAACAGTGGCATCCATATATAAATATCCTTCATCATTTTCGCGCATTTCAAATGGATAATAGGATGATTCTCTATATAAATATGTATAGGAATAGCCACGAATTAATGATAATATAATTAAATCAGCATCTAAACCATATATAACTTTTTGATGCCTTAAATGATTTTGTCTATTATCTTCTAGATGTTTGAAAAGCTTATGTTCACCCTCACCTTTATTAGAACTATTATCTAATATTACATTTATTTTATTATATTTATTTTTAATACTTTCAATATATACATTTAAATGTTCATTCAGCCTCTCCATAAATTTAGTGCCAGGTGTAATAGCATTACTATCCCAAATAGGCGTGTCTTTTATTATACCAGCATCCATATCTATCTGTTTTAAAATGTATGACTCTTTTGCTGATTTAAAACGACGTTGTCTTTGCTGGTTCATTTTAGCAAAAGGTGCTATACCATCAATAGCAATGTAAATTGTATCTAGATATTGTAAATCTATTGAATTAATTACTTTTTCTAGTAAAGCTACTACTTCAGTGCAAATATGATAATCTAATACTATTTTTTTTGCATGTTTTAAATTTTTATTAGAACAAACTATAGTTCGTGCATCATATATCATACCATTAAAATCAATATACAAAATAGTAGGCATTTTATCTATAGCTTTTAATACAGCATGACTCATATTTGTAGCCACATATTTAAAATAATAAGGTACTCCCATTTTTTTTAATAAAGAATAATATTACATATATATCAATTTTATTCTTTATTATAATACAAAAAAAATATTTTAATATTCATCTTCATCTTTTAATAAACACGCATTTACAATTGGTTTTTCTTCAATTAATTTTGGTTTACGTGTATTAACTTCAATATTTTCTAGATTACCATTTTCTCTATATTTTAATACATCATTCCAAAAATCTTGAAATATAGGTAAATTTTCCATAAACCATTTACGATCACGATATACTTCAAAACAAGAATATTTTGATAAATACCAATAAATTACATCTATATATATTGTGTCATCGTATTTTTCAATAATTTTTTGTTTTTCATCATTAATCCATTCATCAGGATCTATATTAAATTCACTATAAATAATGTGTTTTATTTGTAAATTATCATAATATTGTAATATAACACCTTTGAAATCTCGTTCATTATCTTCTTTATAAAATTCAATACACTGATATTCATCAAATTTACATTCAACAAATTTACATCTATTTAAATTAGTCACCTCCATTTGTAATTGAGTTTGTATCCAATAATCTTTTTTTGGGACGCCTTTAATATCTCGTGTTATAGGGCATTTAATCTCTAATAAATCACCATCTTCATCTATACCATCTGGGCTAGCAGCTATAAATTTATAAATAGGATGTTCAATTGACTCAAAACTATGTATTTTTTTTCCAATTTTTTTTGAATAAATATTTTGTGCTATAATTTCAAAACGATTACCATGTTCTGTAGCATTACTACTAGTATTCTTATATTCAAATGGCTTTGCTTTATACAATAACATTGAATTTCTTGATTTTGAAAAAATTTGACCAGCTTCACTGGCATTAATATGATTGTGTCTAAAAGATAACCATTCCTCCGATTTTTGTGCTTTATTTTTAGGAATAGTTAATAAATGTTGTAATTGTTTACGATCATTTAATAAAGATGTCCTGTTTTTTTTAAATTGATATCTCTTTTCATTAAATTGCGGTAAACAATAACAAATTATCTGATCTAATATATAATTATGAAAGTCACCTTTACTATAAACTTCTAAAATTATTTCAGTAATATATTTTTTCCAATGATTGAAATCCCAATTTTCATTTTCCCCCATAATTTTACTATTTATGATTAATTCTGTTATTTCCATTTCCATAATAAATATTTAATTTAATATATTATCTTCAATTTTTTATATTAAAATATATTATTTTATTTCAGGTAATATTAATTCCTTTACAATTACTTTTTCTATTTTAATAGAATTAGGATCTTTAGATTTATCATTTTTTTCGGTCACAACTGTGCTTTCTCCTATTTTAATAGTGTCCGCTTTAAAACTATATTTAGACCAAGCATTATTATTAAAAGGAGTTATTTTTATACCGCCAGCATTTAGTTTTTTTCTATAATTTTCTAACATGGCTAAATCTTTATCAGACATTGAACTATCGTTATATAACTTATCTAATGGGTAAAAGGTATTTTCAGAAGGTTTTACTCCATAACAGTGTATACCTAAATTTAAATCTTCATCCATTACTCCACCATTTAATCCTTTTTTACCTAAGCAAGTAGCATTATCTGTGTCATTTTGTAATGGATAATAAGCTTCACTTTTCTCAATCCAACCATAATTACACCAATTAGCACCATTATTATAAGAGTCATTAAGTTGTTCTTTTGTTGCTAATTTAGAATTAAATAAGGCTTTACATACTTTGTCACCTTGATTTTTTAAAAAGATATTATTTTTAACCAAAAAAACTTCTTCCAAAGGTTTTGCTGGAATTTTTAATTCTTTATCATTTTGAACTAATTTAGGTTTATGAACATCACGTGTAGTATCATTCTCTTTAGTTTTTTCATTTTTTAATTTAGTCTCTTTATTTATTTGAGCACGTAAATTTAATAGTTCATCATTCACCTTTTTTAATTCATCATCTATTTCTTTTGAGTTTTTAATATCTGAATTTTCTTTAATACTATCTACTTTAATTATTTTAGGTTTAACTATTTTTTTTTGTTCTGGATTTATATAGTTGCGTATTTTATTTTCAATACTTTTTAAATTTTGTTTAGTATCTTCTACAAATTCATTATTTTTTTTATCATTTAAATTATTAGCCTTAACAATATAATAATTAACATAGTAATTTAAACTCATGCTTATAATCATTAAAAAAATACTAATGTAGACTAATGTTTTAATTTCCATATATAATACTAATTTATTTTTTTTTATTACATTTATATCTAAAATTATATTTAGATATAAATCTAAGCACCCCCCACCCCTATATAAACATTTTTTTTTGCTGTTTACTTTCTAACTCAGAAAGCGTTTTTTGAATACTAAACATTTCATAATTGCTGTAGGTATTCCTTGTAATTAAGATAGAAACAAAAATTAAATTGGGATCGTAAAACGTTTCCAGTTTCTTTGTCATCGTCTTTTATAGACTTTCCTAACTCATTTGGTAATAGCAATCTTTTACCATCGTTTGAAAAGCGTAATTTTAGAGAATGATAAAGTGCTTAATATTTCATCTTTATTATTTTGACGGAATACATATATAAATAATGCATATTATCTTTAAATACTTATTTTATTATTAAATTAATTTTATATGGAAAATAATCTGAATTTTTTTTAGATAGATAAAATATATGAATAATTCAATTAAAAAAATTGTTGTAAAAAAAATAATGAGCGATGAAGAAATAGAAAAAAAAGAAGGAGAATATTTTGATCAAAACCATTATAATGTTATAATATCAAATGATTGTGATGTATATAGAGAAGATGGCACACTATTATTAAAATTCAGGAAAAATGTTATTGATAAAAATCTATGCCGACTTGCTGAAAGTAGTTATAAAAAAGCAGCTCAAAAAAAACATGAAAATCGTGGAAGCAGTGCGGGACCATTAGATAGAAATAAAATGCCTAATTATGTAGGAACATTTGTTAATTCTGGTAAATATAGAACACATTATATAAGTAGTGTAAGTGGAATACCTAGTAAGCAATATGTTAGTAACCTAAGCCCTAGTAATATTATTGGATATTATGATAGACCTGATAGAAATACCAAAAATAAGGGGCCACCTTGTCGGCTTACTGCATTTAATCGCGATTTTCCAGAAAAATGGAAAGAATCTCTGCCATTTATTAATAGATTAGATCATGTATTTAAAGAACTTGTTCCTGATAGATGGAAAGCACAAATAGAACGAGCTAGACAAGTTCCAGAATTTCAAATATTAGACACTTCTTTTACAACCATAACAATAAATTATAGTTGGCGAACAGCATTACATAAAGATGCAGGAGATTATCTTCCGGGATTCGGTAATTTAATAGTTGTTGAAGATCAAGAAAATCCACATACTTATGGTGGAGGTTTCACTGGATTTCCTCAATATGGTGTGTGTGTTGATGTAAGAGAAGGAGATTTTTTAGCAATGGATGTTCATGATTGGCATTGTAATACTGAACTTTATCCGACAAATCAAAAATTATTTGATGAATATATTGAAAATAAAGAATATTATAAAAATAATTGGCATTTTAATAGGCTATCTATTGTTTGTTATTTGCGTGAAGGTATGTTGAGATGTAAGGGCTTATAAATTATAGTTACTTCATTAAATAAAAGGGTGCTATGAATAAACCTCCAACAATAGCTATAGGTAATCCAACTTGAATGCCTATAACACTTGTAATAGGAATTGAAATACCTACAACGCTAATTCCTAAAATAAGTGATTGCTTTTTGTGAATATCAATCTGTAATTGTTGAGCTTTTTCAATATTATCTAAGCCAATCTCACAATTATTTTGTATAGAATCAATTGAGTCCACTATTTGATCTATTTTAACACCTTGATTATATGTAAGATCGTTTACAATTTTAAATGTTTCATTTAATTCTATAATATCTTTTTCAATTTTAGTTATTTCTTTCTCTGAATAACTTTCATGATTTTCTGCTAATTTAATAATATTCATAGATATATATACTATATATTTAATTTAAATTATAAATTTTTTCATTTTCAGGAATCTCACTTTTACTAACTTTAAAATTATTCCAAACTGATTTTACTATATTAGTTTCTGGATGAGCTTTATGGCATTTTTTGGCAATGGTGTCATAAATGACAAAACCCGCATCTCCATCTCCTGCTAAATTAGTGAAGACGCTTCCATCTTTATCAGTCATTGTCCATTCCATAAGTAATTTATATATTTTGGATTTTTTATCTATTATTTTATTAGAATCTAATAATTCATATGCAAGTAAGGCTAAATCAAAACTTGAATTTGGTTTCACAATTTTTTTCATGACATTATATGAATTATCGAAATAATACATTTCGCCACATTCATGATCTGGAAGATATGTATAATTATTAATATTAGTATTATTAAATGTTAAAGTAGCACGATTCCAATCAATAATTTTAACAATAGTCCCGAAAGTTGGAACTCTATAGAAATTTGTCTTATATGAATAATTGATATAATTATCATTTGTCTCTTTAAACATAATATTACCAAGATGAAGATCATTATGATTCATATTCCAAAATCTCTGAACAAGCATTAAACCTGTAATTATTTGAAATAAAATAGATTGAATGTGTAATTCATATTGTGATTTATCAAATTCATTTTTCAAACCATTTTCATATAATGTATTACTTTTATCAATAAAATCACCTAAATCATAATCCATAACCTCTGTAGCCATTAATAAAACAGGAAAATTAGACATTTCTACTTTATCCTTATCTTCTTTATTAATAACCTTATAGTATTTAGTTAATCGTTCTTTACCATTGTTGTTTAAAAAATTTTGATAATCCGTTTTTTCATGAAAAACTTGCGTATATTTTCTAAATATTGTATTTATACAACCATAAAATAACGGAAAGTGAATAGATAAACCACTTTCAACAAGGCGACTACATAAATAATGACATAAAATATCAATATATGATGGATTATTATAAGAATATATACATTGATTAAATTTTTGACCAAAAAAATTAGGAAATTTTGAATCTAATTTGTTATAATCATCAATATATTCTAAGTATGTTTCATAATCAATAATTGGTAATTCTTTAAAAAAAACTTTTCGTTTAAGATATTTATTGTCTTTTTTTATCAAACTAAAATATATATTTCCATGTTCAAATGTTCTATCTATAAATTTATACAATTTAATTAATTGATATTTATTGTTAAATCTGCTATTGTGATGTAAATTTGGTGATAAAAGATTGAATCCATAAAAATAAAGAGAACTTATCTTTAAATTATAAAATTTGCCCAAAGAGTCTAATAATTTATCAATATATTTATCGTCAAGTAATCCAAGAGATACTGTAGGCTTATTACTATTGGTTACTGATATTTTTTTATTTCTTGATACAATAGGTTTTTTCTTTATAACGAGTATATTTTTTAATTTATTATCTGTCATATATAGTTTATATTTAATTTTTTATTTAAATAAAAACTTATATTGCTTTTTTAACATGGATTTTTGGTTTATTTTTTTTTTGATTTATTTGAGTTATATCTTCAGCTTCTTCAATTTGTTCATTATAGTTTTCATTATGATATTTCCAACATTCATCTGCTCCCATTTTAAAATCATCGTGTGTTTCTGCTTTGTACCAAAATACTTGATCTTCAATTTTATTTGATTTAGAGTTTGTATTAATCACTAAACATTCAAAATTCTCAGTGCATTGATCCATTACTTGACAAAATACATCAAAAGATGGGAAAACACCTGCGAAAATATCATAAATTTTTCTTCTATTTTGTGTATATGGTTCTCTTAAAATAAAAACATAATCTATATTAGTTCGCAATAAAGGCGGTATACCCATGACATACTGCATTGTTATAATTAGCATTAAATCTTTATGTCGCCCATTAAGAAAAAATGATTTAATATTTATATCTTTAGTCCATGCATTATCATATAGACAATCATCCAATAATAAATATGCTCTACCATCTATGTCTGCAGCAACTTTTTCATTTTTCCATGTGACAAAATAATTACCATCCTTTTCCTCTTTTATATCCTTAATTTTATCCACATTTAATTGATAATCATTTTTATTTAACCAGCATTCTTTACGCTGGATTTCATAAAAAATATCAGTATTTTTATTTCCCCCTTTTATGCGATCTTTCCAATCAAAATCATATGGTATTTTATTTTTAACTTGTTTTTTTTGTTCATCTAATACAATATTTTGTCTTTTATGAACGTTAGCTGTTAAGTCAGGTGTATATTCATAATGTATAAAAAGGCTTGGATTAAATTTACCATAATATCCTGAGGCTGCTTCAGTTCCGCTTATAATTGTGCCTATAGGAAAATCTCTATGATGATATAAACAGTCTTTTACTAAAAAACTTTTACCAGTATTCCGTCTTCCAATAAATACAATAACACTATCGTCTTTTATATAATTCATATCAAATTTTTTTAATTGTAATGTCATTATATATTTATTCATATAAATTTAATATTATATTCAAAACGTGAACAGATTTATCAATAAAAAGATTTTATAAATACTTAAAGATTTATATATAATATAATATATAAGTCTTCATCGCATAGTGGCTATTGCGACTGCCTACTAAGCAGTTGGGTTTATCCCGCGTAGGTTCGAGTCCTACTGGAGACGTTATCAAATTAAGCCCTACTAGCTCAGTTGGATAGAGCGCAAGACTTCTAATCTTGAGGCCGGGAGTTCGAGCCTCCCGTGGGGTGTTTTATATTTTGTTATTTATATAAATAATAAAATATAATTATAAATAATATGGTTGATAAAATTAAATGTGTAATATTTGACTTAGATAAAACTATTATAGGTGATCTAAGTGATATTAGCTCATATGATACACTTATAAGTTCATTTAAATGGAATAATGGTTTATTTAATACCTTTAAAAAAATAGATGACGATTATATAATGAATATATTGCAAAATGGTTTATTAAGACCAGGTATAGTTGAGTTTATAAAACATCTATATGAAACATGTAAAATAAAAATAGTAGTATATACATTATCTGAAAGACAATGGGCAACGCGAATATTAAATCAAATCACTAAAATAATTGGATATGAATTTTTTATATTATTATTATGTCGTGAAGATTGTATAGGAAATGGTAAAAAATCATTAACCCATATTATTCATAAATTAAATAATCTCAATATATTTATTGAGAAACAAAATATAATTATGTATGACGATAATTATACAGTTAAAACTAATTTAATTTTAGTTCCAAAATATATATATAAACCCCCATTTAATATAATTAAAGAGTTAAATTCAAAATTAGTTAAATCTTGTCTATCTATACAAGATTATCATCAATTTATTTTAACATTAAAATATTGGAACATTGATACATTACCATTTGAAAATCAAACAGATTACGATTATGAAGTAATAAGCAATATGGAATTTATATCTAAAGATGACTTTTTCATATATGAAATAAAAAAATATGATAGTTTACAAAATCAGTAGTCTTCACGAATAGCCTTTCCGACAGGAAATCTAGGTTTATTTTCTTCAGTTAATTCTTGATAGATAACGGTTAGCATTTTACCTATATATTTGTGTCCATTCTGGAATAGAACTTTTCTAAATGCTAATGTTCCTTTAGGACGAACATTAAATATTTTATTATCAGGTGTTATACAAATCCATATAACTGAACCTACATCTCTGCCTTCTCCTTCTTTAAAACCTACAATTTTATATTCATCTTCAAAAAATTCTTTATATTTTTGCAGATCATGACTTCTATAATTCTGTCTATAAGGACTATCTATATTACGAAGCATTAAACCTTCATATCCTTCTTCTACAAATTGACTAAATAATTCTTTAACTCTATCCACATGTTCGGCCAATTCTGTCTGAACAACCTCTAAATAATTATTTGGTTTTAGTTTAGGAATATTTTTTTTTATAAAACTATAACGTTGAACATATGGTAAATTTTCATTATTACGATCTATCATATCATAAATATGAAACTTTACCATTTTTAATGAATCTTCATCTTCGCTAGTTAATTTCTTTGTTTTTACTAATCCAACCAATACTTCAAAAGGTATTTGATTAGTATATAGCTCACCATCCAAAACAATATTAGGATATTTCATTAAAAGCGGTTTTAGTTGTTCAGATATATGATCAACACTTTCAAATAATGACTTTGTTCTTGATTGAATACAAACAACATCACCATCAAGATATGCTAGGGCTCTAAGACCATCTAACTTTGGCTGGGTAAAACAAGGAAATATTATATCACTTTTCTTTTTTTTTACTGACATTATATCAAATTTACTGGCTAACATTGGTAAAACTTTTAAATCTGTGGCCTGATGCTGTTCTGACAAAGGCATATTCTCACTATAATTTTCTTTTTCTATTTTATCATTTCTTTTTTTTATAGTTTCTCGTATGCATTGTTCTAATGGACTAGTCTCATTCTTTTTACCTATATTTTTACCTGTTGTATATTCACGAATTGTAGTCTGTTGTTTACCATCTATCTGACCATGGATCATTATAGAGACTGGCTTACCTTCTAATATACCCACTTTACTCGACCAAACTTTTATTTTACCTCCTTTTTCAATTCCATAAATATCTTTAAATTCTTTTATAATTTCTATATTCTGCATTTTGTAATGAGATATGAAATATATCATTTTCAATTTTTTATATGATAATGAAATAGTAATAAAACAAAATTTAATTATTTTAAAATTAATTATATATTTATAGAATATAATGACACATAATATAAGAGTTATTTCGGATTTAGAAGGATTTGATATTGAGATGTATTTTCATAACACATATGATTTATTTGTTTGTGGAGACATATTAGATTCTACATTAGTCACTGCAATGAAAGGTAAATTTGTAGAATTAAAATCTAATAATCTTAAAAATATTTTA
>Ga0194119_10001107_pt1 | contig 50115 bp, 56 predicted proteins | sample TA2MahC100mmetaG_FD_148620 | JGI IMG/M metagenome (GOLD analysis project Ga0194119, IMG submission 148620) | Freshwater microbial communities from Lake Tanganyika, Tanzania - TA2015018 Mahale Deep Cast 100m | ecosystem: Environmental > Aquatic > Freshwater > Lake | place: Tanzania: Lake... | reverse complement strand
ATCGCTGCGGAAATGGGCCCGGAAGCGACCGAACGCCACGATCACCGGCATGGTGGGGCTGATGGTGCGGCCTTTGTAGTCGTTGAGCACCTGAAACACCTCTCCCTGCTGGCCCTTGAGATCGAAAGCCTGGCCGCGGTGCTCGGGGTGATGGAACACCACAACACTCTGGCTCACCCTCACCTGATCTCCTGCCTGCATCGGGATTGCCTGTGCGCTGGTGCCACATCCTGTCACGCGAGATCAGCGCCTGCAGACGGTTTCAGGGCCTTCCTCCACCACCCGGCCCCCCAGCTCCCGGCAGGCGGAGCTGAAGGCCTGCCAGTCGTCCATCCCCTGGGCCAGCTTCTGGGTGATCAGGTCGTTGAGCCGCTCGGCCGGCACGTTGGAGTCGAGATGGCCACCGTGCACATCGTGTTCTTTGTCGTGGGCATCGCGGAGCCCCTCGATGCCCTGCTCCACCTGACGGCGCAGGGGCTTGGTGTGTTGCTTCCACCAAGGGTGTTCGATGCGGTTGAGGGCATCGAGCGCTTCCCACCAGCGCTTCTGCGGTATGAGCTGCGCGGCCCGCTCCTTGAGGAAGCGCTGGCGGTTCCAGTCCTCCCGCAGTTGATCCCCCAGGGCTGTGCCGCTGGCGTTGTGGGCGGCGTTGAGCGGCGCCAAGGCTGCGAGGGCGGCATCCAGTTTGCCCTCGCGGTAATCCGTGAGTGCCTGGGTTTCCAGTTGCTGCTGCCAGTCGAGCAGCTGCTGCTGGTCGGTCGGGGTGCTGGTGCCGGAGTTCACCAGTTGCTGCTGCAGCTTCAAGGCTTCGGCCCAGGCGCCCTGCTGCCACAGCTCGGCGGCCTTCAGGCGTCGGCAGCGGCCCTGCTCCAGCGGCGCCTTGCCCCCCAGCCAGCGCAGGGCGGCGAGTTGTTCGCCGTAGCGCAGGCAGTCGTCCAGCCGGCCCGCGGCGGCGGCTTGCTCGAGGCGGGCCGGCAGCTGTTTTTCCCACCAGTAGGCCGAGCCCACGCCGGCGGTCACCAATCCCAACGTGAGCACCAGCCAGAAGCGCGGGAGCCGGTGCCGGCGGATGGCCAAGGGGATGCAGCGCTGGATGAAACCGTTCTATGGATCGATGCACCCCCGATCACGCAGGCGGGTGCAGAGCGCCAGCCGTCACCTCAGCGCAGCCGCCCCAAACGCCTGGGCTTCAGGGGTTCGTTGCTGAGCAGATCGCGGCCTTCCACGGAGAGGTTGCCCTGGGCATCGATGCCAAAGCGCAGCTCGAGCCGGTCCTGCCCCGGTTCGCCCGGCGGCCGCAGCGGCAGGGCGTCGGGCTGCTCGGCCCAAGGCCGAACGGCTGCGCTGCCTGCCGCCTGACGGCGCAGCACTGGCAGCCCATCCACGAAGACCACCTCACTGCGCAGCTCCTGGTCCGGTTCCCCCAACACCAGCTCCAGCTGCTGCTGGCCGCTTTCGCTGCAGGCCAGCAGTAGCTGTAAGGGTTGTTCGCTGGGCCAGGTTTGCCCGGGCACGAACAGGGGGTGCCAGCGATGCTCGCCGCTGCGTTGATCCCAGCAGCGCAGGCTGACGCCGCGCTCCAGAACGTCCTTCACCACCACCCCCGGGGTGAGGCGTAGCGCGCCGAGGGCCACCGCCTCCACGGGCCGCTCATCCCGCAGGGCCACCTGCGGCAGCCGTTCGCGCAGCCACTCCCGAATCAGTGGGATGCGGCTGCAGCCCCCCACCGGCAGCACGGCATCGATGGCGCTCGCTTCAACGCCGGCGCCTCGGGCTGAGGCGAGCACCTGCTCCAGCAGCTCCTCCAGCAGCTCCAGCAGCCCCTGGCGCTGCAAGAGGCTGTTGAGGTCGTGGCGGTTGAGCCGCAGCTCCATGGGCCGCTGCTCGGGGCTTGCGTTCCACAGCACCACCGCCTCGCTGCTGGCGCTGAGCTCACACTTCAGCCGCTCGCAGCACTGCAGCAACCCGGGATCGCTGGCGCTGAGGTTGGCGCTGGGGTGGCGCTGCACCAGTTCAGCGGCAATCCAGCGATCCAGATCCCGGCCCCCTAGAGCGAGGCCCGCCTTGCCGAGCACCGTGGCGGTGCGCAGGCTCTGGCGACTGTTCTCCAGGCTGCGGCCCCCGAAGCGCAGCAACTGGGCCATGGGTGCCGCGCGCCCTTCGCCTCCCTCCAGTGCCACCAGCGATAGGTCGGTGGTGCCGCCGCCCAGGTCGACCACCAGCACCCGGCTGCCCGGCGGCAGGCCGGCGCCGATGGCGGCGGCGGTGGGTTCATCCACCAGGGCGATCTCCTCCACGGCCAGGGCGGCGGTGGCCTCCAGCAGCCACTGCCGGTAGCCCCGGTAGCTATCGATCGGGGCCGTGAGCACCAGCCGGTGGGGGCTCAGCGACTCGGGCAGCTGGGCCCAGATCTGCTCCAGCAGCAGCCGGCCGCTCTGCTCGGGGCTGAGCAGCTGCTGGTGCAGGTCCGCCGGCAGCGCCGCAGCGGGCCCGCCGATCCAGCGCTTGAAATCGCGTTGCAGCTCAGGTCCGCCGCGCTCCACCAACCCTGCTTCGATCACCTGGCGGCCGATCAGCGGGCGGGGGGTGTTGGCATCGCTGAGCCAGATCAGGCTCGGAATCACCGTGGGCGCCAGGCTGCTGAAGGGCCTGATGTCCAGCAGTTCCGGCCCGGAGCCTTCCACGCCCTGGTAGGCCACCACGGTGGTGGTGCTGCCCAGGTCGATGGCGAGGGTGCCGGCCATGGGCGAAAGCTGAAGGGAAAACGCCGCTGATGAGCGTGGCGCAATTCAGCGCTTCATGGTGAGACCAGTGGGACTCTGGCGCGATGGATCGGGCCTTGCTGGCGGTGTATTCCTTCTACCGGGAGGATCCCGAGCTGCTGCGCGGGTTGGATCCCCTTTGGGCCTGCCGTGTGTCGCGCGGCTGGGGCAGCCTGCGGATCGAGTGCCGCGACCGAGTGCATCGCGCGGTGGTGTGCGCGGTGGTGGATCTGCTGCGGCCGCCGCTGGAGGCCCTGGCTGTCGTGCGGGAGATCCGTTTGCTGGTGCCGGGGGAGGAGCCTCTGGTGTTCCCGGTGAGCGTGCCGTTCAAGCGCCAGCTGCTGGCCTACGATGGATCGATTGGTGATTAGTGCATGTATCTCGGCGTCAACGTCAGCCCCAAAGAGCTCGCTCAGCGCGCCGAGAGCCTGGTGCGGTTTTCCAGCAATCGCTACCTCACCACGGTGCGCATTGCCTTCCGCGCCAAGCAGCGCCGCTTCGATGATTTCGACGGCCTGCTCGAGGATTCGATGGTGAAGCCCGTGCAGCGCGCCATCATCGAGCTCAGCGACGAGCAGGACCAGCCCGACCTGCTCCCCGGCTGATCAGTTCGCACCTGAGCCTGTGATCCAGCAGGAAGGAGTGGGTTGGCGGTTGGCCTGGGATGGCGACCGCCAACCCTTTTCGGTGTTGGTGGGTGGTGATGGCTGGGCCACCGAGCTCACCACGGGTGAAGCGGAGGCCCTGCGGGATGCGGTGGCCGATCTGATGGCCCAGCACGCCGCCGTGGCGGATCAGCTGATGGCCGAGGAGGCGATCGAGCTGGAATTGGAGCGGCAGCCCTGGTGGCTGGCGATCGAAGGCGACCGCCACCGTTGGTCGCTGCGGGTGATGCTCAGCCCATCACCGGGGCAGCGGGCCGTGGAAGGGTGTTGGGCGCCGGATTCGGCCTTGGGCTTCACCCAGGCGTTGCAGCAGCTGTTTGGCCAGCCGTGAGCGCATGCAGCGCGCAGTAGTCGAGGCCATCGAGCTGCGCTGCTGTTGAGCGCTCCAGCAGCTGCACCAGTCCGTTCAACCCTTCGCTGTTAAGCCCGGCGCTGTGCGCGGCATTGATGAACAGCTGGAGGTCTTTGCGCAGGTGGGCGGTGGGGAAGTTGGGGTTGCTGTAGTCGCCAGCCAGTTCCCGCTGCAGCTTCTTGTCGAAGGTGGGGGCGTAGAGGGCGCTGGCGCGCAGCAGCTCCATGAACGGCTCCACCGCCACGCCGCTCTGCTGCACCAGATGCAGCGACAGGCTGAAGGCGTGGGTGAGGCTGGCGATCAGCTGATTCAGCGCCAGCTTGGCGGCCATCGCTGCACCCACCTCGCCGAGATGCACCGGTGCCTCGCTAAGCAGCTTCAGCAGTGGCAGCGCCTCTTCCATCACGGGCTTGGGCCCACCCACCATCAGCTGCAGCCGCCCCTCCAGCGCTTCCGGGCGGCTGCCCAGCACCGGTGCCTCCAGGTAGCGACCGCCCCGATCAGCCACGGCAGCGGCCAGGGCGCAACTCTGCTCGGGGCCGATGGTGCCGATCTGCAGCACCCCGCGCCCATTGAGCTCCGCTCCCACTTGATCGAGTAACACCGAGGCGGTGGTGGGGCCGTCGTTCAGCACGGTGATCAGCCAGTCGGCCTGGGCGGCGGCCTCCGCCGGGCTCTGGGCCAGGCGGGCGCCCTCGGCCAGCAGCGGCGCACAGCGCTCGGGGTGGCGGTTCCACACCACCAGGCTCTGGCCGCGGCGCAGCAGCCGTTGGCCGATGGCGCTGCCGAGCAGGCCGGTTCCCAGGAGGGCGAGGGTCATGGGCCCAAGCATGCCTGAGCCCACGGGGTGAGATTGACCACGAGATCATCGCCTTGATCAGCACTGCTGATCAGGGGCGTTCTCCCGGGCGCAGCCCCAATCTCCCCAGGGTTTTGCACGGGTTTTCCACAGCCGTTGTGATGCGGCCAGGGCTGCTGGCCATGATCTGGGGAGAACGTGATCCCGATTCGTTCTCCCGTTGACAGGGGCGCAGCCGCTCTGCAGCCGTGCTGCTGGAGGGGGTGGCGATTTCGGCAGCTGTGAGTGCTGCCATGCGATCTCGCCATGAGAGCGGCTGCGAATGGTGGATGAGGGCTCTGGTTGACCGCAGCCCCGCGCTGTGGGGAACTGGTGCTCGTTGCACGGGAGAACCGGATGGAGAGCGCTGGCACGGTGAGCATGCGGGCTGAGGTGCCCGAGCCCCTGCTGCAGTCGATGCAAGGTTTCATCGAGGCGCATCCCAATTGGGATCAATACCGGCTTTTTCAAGCAGCCCTGGCCGGCTTCCTGGTGCAGAACGGCGTGCAGACCCGCGAGATCACCCGCTGCTATCTGGCCAATCTGTTCCCCCAGCAGAGCCGCTTCAGCGAGCCCCTCGTGAGCGGGGGCTGATCGGCGCCAGTTCGGGCTGCAGTTGCAGATAGGCATGGGCCGCGGTGCTGGCCAGCACCGGCAGGATCAGCGCAGAGGCCACCACCGTGGCCACCACACCCAGGCCCTGCAGCACGGCCTCCGCCAGCAGGCCCACCAGCAGCGGTGTGAGCAGCGTGGCCAGCAGCAGCGCACCCAGCAGCAGCAGGCCTGGCCAGTGCCGCTCGAACAGCACCACCCCGGTGCGGAAGCAGGCTGAGGGGCTCATCCGGGCATCGAGCAGCAGGCAGGGCGCCAACACTTGGCTGAGCACCACGGTGGCGGTGGCCATCAGCCCCAGCAGCGCCGCCGCCAGGCTGAGGCTGGGCAGCGTGAGCAGCAGCAGCGACCACAGCGCAAAGCTCAGCACGGCCGTTGTGCCGGTGGCGGCCAGCAGCCGGGCCAGGCTGCGGATCAGCAACCCGCTGCGGCGGCCGCGCCAGCGCCACAGCGCCCGCCAGCTGATCCGTTTCTGCCGCGCTGCCGCCAGCCCACCCCTGGTGAGACCTTCAACCATCCAGAGCAGGCTGGCTCCGTAGAGCGCCAGCCCCAGCATGTGCAGCACGGCCGCGAGCACAGCGCTTTCGGTGCTGTCAGCGGTGGCAAACAGACCCCAGCCCAGCAGGTGCAGACCCAGCACCACCGCACTGAACCCGAGCAGCGGGCCGCCGTGCCGGCTGAGGCTGAGCCAGCCCTGTTGCCAGGCCTCCCAGCTGTGGAGCCGGCTTGCGCTCACAGAGAGCCCAGCAGCTCAAGCAGCCGCTGGGCACTGGCATCCGGCACCGGCAGGATCGAGAGCCGATTGCCCTGACGCACCACCGGCAGCTCCTCCACGCTGAACTGTTCCCGCAGGGCATCCAGGCTCAGCAGTTCGTTGAAGGTGCCCATATACCGCAGCCGCACGCAGTCCCAGCGCGGTTGTTCGGGGTTGGATTTGGGGTCGAAATACTTGTTGGTGGGATCAAATTGGCTGGGGTCGGTGAGCCCCGTTTCCACTACCTCCATCATCCCCACGATCCCGGGCGGTTTGGCGTTGGAGTGATAGAAGAAGGCGCGATCGCCGATGGCCATGGAGCGCATGAAGTTGCGCGCCTGGTAGTTGCGGATCCCGTCCCAGAGGGTGGTGCCATCCTGCTGAAGATGCTGAATTCCGTAGACATCGGGCTCGCTCTTCATCAGCCAGAAGGCCATCACCGCTGCTCGGATTCGGGGGCGAGGCTAGCGGTGCTCAGAGGGCCTGCACCAGGCGGCGGAAATGGTCGCCTCGGGCTTCGAAATCGCGGTATTGATCGAAACTGGCGCAGGCCGGAGATAGCAGCACTGCCCGGCAGTTGTGCGTGCTAGCCAGCTCCTGCGCCAAGGGCACGGCAGCCTCTTGTCCCTCCACGCTGTGCACCACCCCGCTGTAGCTCGATTGCTCGAGCAGCTGGCGGAAGCGTTCGCGGGCTGCACCGAACAGCACCACCGCCTTGGCCTGCCGTTGCAGCCCAGCCAGCCAGGCTTCGGCATCGCCCTGCTTCGCTTCGCCGCCCGCCAGCACCACCAGGGGCCCTTGCAGGGCCCGCAGGGCCACCTCGGCGGCGTCGTAGTTCGTGGCCTTGCTGTCGTTGAACCAGCTCACGCCATCGAGCTCGCGGATGTGCTCGAGGCGATGGGGAACCCCCGGGAAGCTGCGCAGGGCCGCCTCCATCTGCGCGGCGCTCAGGCCCACCTCCAAGCCCACTGCCAGGGCGATGAGCATGTTCTGGCGGTTGTGATCGCCCGGCATGGCCAGGGCCGCGGCATCCAGCAGCGGGCCACTGGCGCTGCACACCTGATCGCCATCGATCCAGAGGTGGGGGTCGATGCCGGCGGCGAGGGCCTGCTCGCGGCTGCCCGCGCTCACCCAGCGGGCCTGGTCCCAGCTGGCGGCGCTGCGGCGCAGGTCGGGGTCATCGGCATTCAGGATGCGCACCGCCGAGCGTTCCAGCAGGCTGCGCTTAATCGCCCGGTAGTGGTCGAGGCTGCCGTGACGCTCCAGGTGGTCCGGGGTGAGGGTGGTCCACACGCCGATGCGCGGAGCCAGCTGCGGTGCGGCCTCGATCTGGTAGCTGCTCAGTTCCACCACCAGCCAGGCCGGGGCGGGGCCGCCGCTGCGCTCGAGGGCCAGTTCGGCAGCGGAAAAACCCACATTGCCGCACATCGGTGCATCCAGGCCTCCCTGGGCCAGTAAATGGGCCACCAGGTGGGTGACGGTGGTTTTGCCGTTGGTGCCCGTGATGCCGATCCACGGCACGGGGCGGGTGGCCTCCCAGGCCGTGGTGATCTCCCCATCGGTGCGGATCCCCTGCTGGCGCAGCGCTTCCAGGGTGGGGTGGTCCCAGCGGATGCCCGGGCTCACGATCACCCGCTCCACCGGCGCCGGCAGGGCGGCGAAACTCTCTGGCGCCAGGGGCGTGGCCAGCTGCACCGCAATCCCTTCGGCGCGCAGGGCTTGGGCCCGCTCCGCCAGGGCGGCGCTATCGCCGCTCTCGAGCACCAGCACCGCCTGGCCCCGCTGGTTCAGCAGCCGTGCTGCGCCGCAGCCGGAACGTCCCAGGCCGAGCACGATCTGCAGCGGCGTCACCTGCAGCGCCATCTCCGCGGAGGCATCAAAACAAGTGGGCGATACTGGAATCGAACCAGTGACTCCTACCGTGTCAAGGTAGTGCTCTACCTCTGAGCTAATCGCCCTCAGAGCCTTTCGGCACCAGGAACCTAGCAGTTGGCACTGGCAGGTTCGATCGGCCGCAAAAGGTGCCTTTCACCGGCGTTCCATCACCAAGCGCCAGCGCTCCCGTTTGGTGGGTTGGATCTCCAGGATCTCCAGCTCGCCACGGCCATCGAGGCGCACCCGATCACCGCGGGCCAGCTCCTTGCTCGGCGTGGTCACGGTTTGCCAGTTGACCCGCACGGCGCCACTGCGGATCAGTTCGGCCATGCGGCCGCGGGACACTCCCAAACCGGCGGAGGCCACGGCATCCAGGCGTAGGGAGGCCTCCACGCTGCTCAGCTGCCGCGGGCTGCGGCTTGCCGGCCATTGCAGCTGCTCCAGGGGCACGAGCTCCAGTCGCACAGGCACCGTGCGCACCAGCGCTTCGGTTCCCTGCCAGCGCTGCGCCCCTTCCGCCGCCATCACCGCTTGGGCGCCGCGGTCGCCCCGCATCCAGATGTCCCCGATGGAGCTGGCCTCCAGTCCGGCAGAGAGCAGTCCCTGGCGCACATCAGCGGGTTCGGCGGGATCAAATAGAAAGTTGCCGCTCAGCACCAGGCCGCTCAGCGCTGCCGCAGGTGGGCTCTCTTCTGGGCGGACCACCTCGGCGCGACGGAACAGCAGCCGGCAGCGCTCCGCCTGGGGCCAGCCGCCATCGGCCTGCAGCTGCAGTTCCGTGAGGGCCCCCAGGCGCTGATCCGCCTCCTCCCGCAGCTCCGGCGCCACGAACCCACTCCACACCGGTTCCCAGGTGCGCAGCGCCTGCTCGGCGCCATCAATCAGATCCGCCAGCCCTTCAGCCTGACGACTGCCCTTGAGCAGCTCTTCGCGCGGCAGCATCAACGGCCCTCAGCTTTCGTTCAGACGCACCACAGCCTTGGGCTTGGCCTCCTGCAGCCGGGTCCAGGGCATCTCGATGCCGTTGGGCATCTCCACCAGCAGCAGCCAGTTGCCTTCTTCAAAGCGATTGCGCAGGGCGCGGACGCGATCGTCCGACTCTGAGCTGACGCTGGCGGCTGCCGCGAAGCTGCCCATCCAGCCCGAGCCCAACCCCAACAGGCCGCCGATCAGGTGGGAGCCCCAGCTGCCTGCGAAGGCGAAGGTGTCGAGGTCGGTGATGAAGGTGAAGGTGAGGCCAGCGAAGAAACCGAAAGGAATCAGCCAGGTGGCCATGCGCCGTTGCCGCAGGCGGCGGGCCAGGACTGGATTGAGCTCGGGAATCTCAGCGATGTCTGTTTCATCCTGGCCGATGGCCACCAGCCGTTCCGGCGCCGGGGTGAGCTGGCTGAGGCACTCCCGGAGCTGCCTCAGCCGTTTGCGCTCGGAAACCACCACCACCACGCTGCTGCCCACGAACCCCGGCCCTGAGAAGGTTTGATTCTGTCCTGCGCGACCGGTTCGGGAGAGGCCTGAGACCCACCTCACTACACTGCACCCCCGGTCGCCCCACCCCGCCGGGTCATGACGAAGGTTCTGGTTTCCGATCCCATTGATCAGACAGGGATCGACATCCTGTCTCAGGTGGCGCAGGTGGATGTGCGCACCGGCCTTCCACCGGAAGAGCTCAAGCAGATCATCGGCGACTACGACGCCTTGATGATCCGCTCGGGCACCACCGTGACCGCCGACATCATCGAGGCGGCCGGCAAGCTGCGGATCATCGGCCGCGCCGGCGTTGGCGTTGACAACGTGGATGTGCCCGCGGCCACTAAGCGCGGCGTGATCGTGGTCAACTCCCCAGAGGGCAACACCATCGCCGCCGCCGAGCATGCGCTGGCACTGATGCTGTCGCTCTCGCGCCATGTGCCCCACGCCCACGTGAGCACCATGGCCGGCGGTTGGGACCGCAAGAAATATGTGGGCAACGAGCTCTACAAGAAGAAGCTCGGCGTGGTGGGTCTGGGCAAGATCGGCTCCCACGTGGCCCGCGTGGCTAAGGCCATGGGCATGGAGTTGCTGGCCTACGACCCGTTCGTGTCGCCCGAGCGCGCTCAGCAGATGCAGGTGAAGCTGCTGCCGCTGGCCGAGCTGTTCGCTGAGGCCGACTACGTGAGCCTGCACCTGCCCCGCACACCGGACACCGAAAACCTGGTGAATGCGGAGCTGCTGCGCACGATGAAGCCCACGGCCCGCATCGTGAACTGTGCCCGCGGCGGCATCATCAATGAGGCTGCCATCGCGGAAGCGGTGGAGAAGGGCGTGATCGCCGGCGCTGCCCTCGATGTGTATGCCAAGGAGCCGCTGGAGGCCGATTCACCGCTGCGCAGCGTGGCTGAGCGGCTCATCCTCACGCCCCACCTCGGTGCCTCCACGGAGGAAGCCCAGGAAAACGTGGCCATCGATGTGGCCGAGCAGATCCGTGATGTGTTGCTGGGGCTGCCCGCCCGCAGCGCTGTGAACATCCCCGGCCTCAACGCCGAGGTGATGGAGCAGCTCAAGCCCCACCTTCAGCTCGCCGAAACGCTCGGCCAGCTGGTGAGTCAGCTGGCTGGCGGCCAGATCAGCGAGCTGGAGGTGCGGTTGCAGGGCGAATTCGCCAGCCATCCGGCCCAGCCCCTGGTGATCGCAGCCCTCAAGGGCCTGCTCTCCACCGCCCTCGGCGATTCGATCAACTACGTGAACGCCGGCCTGGAGGCCAAGGAGCGCGGCATTCATGTGCTCGAGGTGAAGGATGACGCCGCCCGCGACTTCGCCGGTGGCTCGCTGCAGCTCAGCTCCAAGGGGGCCAACGGCCAGCACACCGTCACCGGTGCCGTGTTTGCCGATGGTGAGCTGCGCGTCACCACCATCGATGAGTTCCCGGTGAATGTGCCCCCCAGCCGCCACATGCTGTTCACCCGTCACCGCGACATGCCCGGCATCATTGGCCAGCTCGGCTCGGTGCTCGGTGAGCACAACGTGAACATCGCCTCGATGCAGGTGGGTCGCCGCATCGTGCGTGGCGACGCCGTGATGGTGCTCAGCCTCGACGATCCCCTGCCCGCCAGCCTGCTGGCCACCATCCACGCGATCGAGGGCATCCAGGAAGCCCACCCGGTCACCCTCTGAGCGCCGATGGCCCTCTCCTGGTGGCGGTTGGAGTTGCCGGTTTTGCCGGAACTCGAGGAATCCCTGCTCTGGAAGCTCAATGCCCTCGGCATCCCCAGGGTGGCGGTTCGCCACCGCCCTGAGGCGCCGGACCAGCGTCAGCTCGTGGCCTGGCTGCCTGAGGCCGACTGGCCTGAACCGGAGCGTCAGCAACTGGAGCAGGCCATCGCTCCCCTGGCGGCGACCTTCGGGCTCACCCTGCCTGCCATCGCCTGGGAGCACCAGGACGATGAAGACTGGAGCCTCAGCTGGAAACAGCACTGGGAGCCCGACCCGGTGGGCCAGCGGCTGCTGATCCTGCCGGCCTGGCTTGATCTGCCCGCGGAGCATGCCGATCGGCTGGTGATCCGCATGGATCCCGGTTCAGCCTTCGGTACGGGCAGTCACCCCACCACGCGCCTCTGCCTGGAGGCGATCGAGCAGCTGGCGGAGCAGCGCGGGGGTGCAGGCAGCCCCAACCTCGGCCCGATCCGCGTGGCTGATCTGGGTTGCGGCAGCGGCATCCTCGGCATCGCCGCCCTGCTCCAGGGGGCCCGCAGCGTGGCGGCGGCTGACACCGACTCCCTGGCGGTGCGGGCCACCGGTGACAACGCCCAGGTGAGCGGTTTCGCGGGCCGCCTCACGGTGGAGCTCGGCTCGGTGGAGCGGCTGGCGGAGCTGCTGAACGGCCAGCCCGCAGATCTGCTGCTCTGCAACATCCTGGCGCCGGTGATCGAGGCGCTCTGCCCGGCCTTCCACACCGTTTTGGCGGCTGATGGTTTGGGTTTGCTCAGCGGCCTGCTGGTTGATCAGGCACCGCGGCTGCAACAGGCTTTGGCGGAGCAGGGCTGGCGTGCCGAACTGACGGCGCAGCAGAGCCAGTGGGGCCTGATGACGATCCGCCGCGCCTGATCCTGGGTGTGGCGATCCGCCCGTGTTGCATAAGGCACGCTGATCTGTGCCCTGCGTTCTGATTGGGCTTCGCGGCCAGATGCCCTCAGAACCTCAGGAAGACGCCTTGGCGGATGTAGGAAGGGTCCGTCCTACGGGCCCGGGATTTTTCCCAGGAGCCTGTGAGCCCTAATCCCTTCCATGGCTTCCTACAAGGTCACCCTCATCGGCGAGGCAGAGGGCCTCAACAAGACCATCGAGGTTCCCGACGACCAGTACATCCTCGACGCCGCTGAAGAGCAGGGCATCGACCTCCCCTACTCCTGCCGTGCTGGTGCCTGCAGCACCTGCGCCGGCAAGATCACCGCTGGCACCGTCGACCAGTCGGACCAGAGCTTCCTCGACGACGACCAGATCGAAGCTGGCTTCGTGCTCACCTGCGTGGCCTACCCCACCAGCGACTGCACCATCAAGACCCACGCCGAAGAAGAGCTCTATTGAGCCTCAGCACGGGGCGTGCCTGTTCACACCCCGGCAGCGTCGAATCCCCAACCACCCTTCGGGGTGGTTTTTTTGTCTTCACCTGCTCCTCACGTCCCGTGCCCGCCGCCTCTGCTTCGGCCTCAACCCCTCCGCAGGTGGCCGAGCTCTATGCGCCGGGCAGTGAGCACACCAGTCCAGGCGGTCAATACAGCTTTCGCGTGCTGGGCCCCTGCTGCCGGCTGTTCGATCGCGAGGAGCTGCCCTGGCCCTGCTGCCGCATCGCCTGGCGCAGCAAGGAGCCCAGCTGGCGCCGCGTGGGCCGTCGCTTCGTGGCCGACCTGGCGGCCCGTCGCTGCCCCTCCTACGCCGTGGAGCTGCTGCAGCCGGGCTCGCGCCCCACGGCCACCGTGCTCACCCTCTTCTCGCTGCGGCTGAATGCGCCCCTGCAGGAGTGGTGGTATAGCAAGCAGCCGCTCTCCTTCGAAGCGGAGAACATCGCTCCCCCCCTGCCAGACACAACAAAGCCCCCGCCGGTGGGCAGGGGCTGAGAGGGCGTGGAGCCGGTGACCAGCAGCGATCAGAAGTAGATCTTGCCGCCGCCCCACTGCGGGCCCTGCACCTTGGGGGCCACCAGGATGAAGCCGGCCATCAGGCGCAGGTCTTCGTCGTTGAGATCGCGCATCTTCACGAACACGTCGCTGCTGCGGATGCTCGGGTGCACGTCGGCAATGCTGTATTCCCCGTCGTAGCTGGTGGGATCCTTCATGTAATCCACCAGGGCGTCGACGTTGTCGCGCGCGGGGGTCGCCAGGGCGAGGGTCTCGGGGTCGAGGCCCACGTTGTGGTTGGTCTTGGTGATGCCGCCGGCGTGGCACACACCGCAGCTGTCGTTGAAGATCTTGCGGCCCGCTTTGATCTCCTGTTCGCTGAAGGTCACCGAAGCGCCATCGGCTGTGGCGGGCACGGTGAGTTGTTCAGCGGTCCACTGAGCAGCCTGGGCGGGGCCGGCCAGGCCCACCAGCAGGGCCAGGGGCAGAACCAGCAGCCGGACCAGGGACCGGAGGGCAGAAAAGAAGGAAAAGGCCATCGAAAAAGCCGGCAAGGTGGGGGTAGAGACCGCGCCAGAGCCCTTGTATCACGGCCGATGGGCCTGCCGGTTGCCCTGGGGCCAGGCACTCACGAACTGTTGCAGCCTCAGCCCTCGGCCGCGGCGACCTCCACGCTGAGGAAGTCCTTGGCGATCTCGGTGTTGGGGAAGATCGCCCGCGCCTCCTGCACCAAATCGTCGGGGGTGACGGGGTTGCCTTTCACATAGCGGGGGCTCAGATGCGTGAGCATCAGCTGTTTCACGCCGGCGGCCAGGGCGGTCTGGGCCGCCATGGTGCTGGTGGAGTGCTGCCGGGCGAAGGCCATCTCGGCTTCGGCGTGGGCGAAGGTGCTCTCGTGGATCAGCAGGTCGGCGCCACGAGCCAACTCCACCGCCGCTTCGCTGAACACCGTGTCGGTGCAGTACACAACGCTGCAGCCGGGCCGCTCCGGGCCGCAGAGGCTGTCGCCGTTGATGATGCGGCCGTCCTCCAGCACCACCTCCCGCCCCGCCTTCAGCTCGGCGTAGATCGGGCCCGGGGGGATGCCGAGCGCTTTGGCCTGCTCCACATCGAAGCGGCCCGCCCGCGGCTTCTGGTCAACGCGGTAGGCGTAGGCCGGCACCCGATGGATCAAGGGGGTGCAGCGCACGGTGATGTCGTCGTCATCGAGCAGCAGTGCACCGCTGCTGGCCGCCTCCCTCACGCGATGGCTGCGCAGCGGATAGCCGATGCGGGTGGAGGAGGTGCGCAGCACGCCTTCGAGGTAGTCGCGAAGGGGGTCGGGGCCGTAGAGATCGATGCCGGTGCAGGTGCCCGCCAGGCCGAGGCTGGCCAGCAAACCCGGCAGCCCGAACACGTGATCCCCATGCATGTGGGTGATGAAGATGCGGCTGAGCTGGCTCACCCGCAGCTCGCTGCGCAGAAATTGATGCTGGGTGCCCTCGCCGCAGTCGAACAGCCAGAGCTCGGCCCGTTGGGGCAGCCGCAGCGCCACCGCCGACACATTGCGGCCCCGGGTGGGAACGCCGGAACTGGTGCCCAGGAAGGTGACCTGCACGGCGGGCCGGACGCTCCCCGATGTGAATGATCTGATCGTGCCACGCCGCAGCGGCAGGGCACTGGCGGCCGCAGCCCTGGCTCGTCACAATGACCTGCTCTGCCGTTCGGCGTTCTATGGCTCGCTGTTCCCTGGGGGTGTTGGCGCTGGGGGCTGCTCTGCTGCCGTTGCCGGCCCAGGTGCAGGCTGCGCAGCCGCCCGCCCGCGCCCTGGCGCCGGATCCGGTGGTGCGGGTGCTGGTGTGGCAGGCCCCTGTGGCGCGGCTGCGGCCGGCGGTGGCCGCTGCGGGGCTGCAGCTGCGCGACAGCGCTGGCCGGGTGCTGCAGCAGTTCCCGGGGCAGAGGGTGCTGCAGGCGGAGGTGAGCAACGGCTGGTTGCAGCTCCGTGACGCAGACGATCCCCAGGCCGAGCAGTGGCAAGCCCGTGAGGTCTGGCTGGAGGCGCTGCCCGGAGCCGACGACCCCGATCCAGGCCTGTGGCTGCAGCAGCGCCGCTACCGGGGGCGGTTGCAGCTGCGTTTAGAGGGCGGCGTGCTCCAGGTGGTGAATCACCTGCCCCTGGAGACCTACCTCACCAGCGTGGTGGGCAGTGAGATGCCCGCCAGCTGGCCGATGGAGGCGTTGCGGGCTCAGGCTGTGGCAGCCCGCACCTATGCCCTCAAGGCGCGCAAGCCTGCGGCCGCCTTCGATCTCCAGGCCACCACCGCCAGCCAGGTGTACAAGGGCGTGGAATCAGAAACCCCATCCACGCGCGCGGCGGTGGCGGGCACCCGCGGTTTGGTGCTCACCTACAACAACGCCCTGATCGATGCCGTGTTTCACAGCAGTAGCGGCGGCGGCAGCACCGAGAGCAGTGGTGATCTGTGGTCGAAGCAGTTGCCCTATCTGGTGAGCGTGCGGGATTTTGATGACGCCTCACCGGTGCGCGACTGGCGCCAGCCCCTCGATCAAGAGCGGCTGCGCCAGGCGTTCCCCGAGCTGGGTGGAGCCCTGGGCATCGAGGTGATGGCCACCACCCCCACCGGACGGATCAGCCAGGCGCGGGTGCAGGGGCCCAGCGGTCAGTTGGCGCTCACCGGCGCCCAGTTGCGCAGCCGCTTGGGCTTGAAGAGCACCTGGGTGCGCTTCGAGCTGGCCCCCACGGTGGCGCCACCATCAGCGTTGCCATCGCTCCTGCCAACCAGCACCGTGCCGGCGCTCACCCTGCCGGTTCCCGCCGCGCTCACGGCTGAAGCGGTGCAGCTGGTGGCCGTGGGCCGCGGCTTCGGCCATGGCATCGGCATGAGCCAGTGGGGAGCCCTGGCCATGGCGCAGCGGGGCCAGAGCTATGCCGACATCCTGCTCCACTACTACCGGGGCACCGCTCTGCTGCCCATCAATGAGCTGGCGCGCACCGCCGCCAAGGAGGATCGACAGGTTCTGGCCGTGTCCCGTTGATCCTGCCTCGAACTCCCCTGCTGGTGCAGGGCCGGCTGCGGGTGGAGCCCCATCCGGAGGCGGTGGCTGCGGTGGTGGCGGAACAGCTGCTCACGGCCCTGCGCCAGCGCGCGCGGCTGGGTTTGGCCACCGGCCGCACCATGGAGCCCGTCTACGCCGCCCTGCGCGAGCGCTTGCAGCAGCTGCCTGCGCCGCAGCGCCGCGCTCTGTTGGAGGGCTGGCGCAGTTTCAATCTCGATGAATACGTGGGGCTGGGCCCTGCTGATCCCGCCTCCTTCGCGGCCTTCATGCAGCAGCAGCTGGGTGGCCCGCTGGCGTTGGAACCTGGGGCGCTGCAGCTGCCGGATGGGCGGGCCGCCGATCCGGATGCGGAGGCCCTCCGCTACGCCGCGGCGCTGGCGGCTGCCGGCGGCATCGACCTACAGCTGCTGGGCCTGGGGAGTAATGGTCATGTGGGCTTCAACGAGCCCCCCTGCTCCGCCCTGGCCGCCTGCCGCTGCCTGCAGCTCAGCCAGGCCACGCGCGAGCAGAACGCTGCCGCCTTCGGCGGAGATCCCGCCGCGGTGCCTGAGCGGGCGATCACCCTGGGCATGAGCGAGATCCTGGCGGCCCGTCGTCTGCTGCTGGTGGTGACTGGTGCCGCCAAGGCCCAGATCCTGCGCCGCGCCCTGCTGGAGCCCCCGTGCGCGCAGGTGCCGGCCAGCTGGCTGCAGCAGCATCCGCAGCTGGAGGTGGTGGCCGATCAGGCTGCCGCCGCCGCGCTATCCCACTAGCGATTGCAGGGTGTCTTCGTCGGCCTCCAGGTTGCTGGTCACGCTGCGCACGTCGTCGAGCTCCTCGAGGGCATCCAGCAGCTTCAGGCAGCCGGCCAAGGCCGTTGGGTCGTCGAGGCGGCAGGGGGTTTGGGCGATCCAGCGGTGCTCCCAGCTGCACACCGGTAGGCCCAGGTTGCGCAGGCCGTCCTGCAGGGCTTCCAGCTGTTCGAAGGCTCCCAGCACCTCAGCGCCCTCCGGATCGAGCTCGTAGCTGATCACGCTCGGCCCGCCCTGCTCGTCCAGCTCCAGTAGCCGCTCGAGCAGGTCGTCGTCCCGCAGGTTGCTCTGCTCGAGGCGCACCACGCTGCGGTGTTCGAACAGGTAGCCCACACAGCCGGTTTCACCGAGGTTGCCGCCGTTTTTGCTGAAGGCCAGGCGCAGCTCCGCTGCTGTGCGGTTGCGGTTATCGGTGAGGGCCTCGATCAGCACCGCCACCCCGCCGGGTCCGTAGCCCTCGTAGCGCACCTCTTCGAAGGCGTCGGCGCCGCCGCCGCCCTGGCCGGACCCTTTGGCAATAGCCCGTTCGATGTTGGCGTTGGGCACGCGGGCCGCCTTGGCCTTTTCAATCGCCGTGCGCAGTTGGAAGTTGCCGGCCGGATCGGCGCCGGCTCGCGCCGCCACCATGATTTCGCGACCCAGGCGGGTGAACACGGCACCGCGTTTGGCGTCCACCACCGCTTTGGTGCGTTTGATCTGGGCCCATCGGCTATGGCCGGCCATGTTGCGGAGGAAAACGAAGCAGAAACGGTTGGCCCGGCCTTCAGCCGGCGGCATCGAGCACCAGGCGCGGCTGCAGCTGACCGCAGGCCTGCACCCGGGCCATGCCCGCCAGGTTGCCATCCGGCCCCACCACCACTACCGGCGTTTCCAACGGCCAGCTGGGGTCGCAGCTTTGCAGCCGTCCGCAGCGCCAGCCTGCTAGCGCCTCCGTTTCCAGCGGGTGCTGCGCCAGGTGGCTCAGGGCCTGCAGCGGGTTCACCAGCGCCGGTGGCGGCACCGTATCGAGCTGCTCCAGGCTCACGCTCTGCTCCAACTCAAACCCGAGGGCCTGGGTGCGCCGCAGCTGGGCCAGCGCCCCCCCGCAGCCCAGGGCATCGCCGAGATCGCGGGCGAGCGAGCGGATGTAGGTGCCGGCTGAGCAGGCCACCTCCAGCTCCAGCTGCCCCCGCGCCGGATCCCACCCCAGCAGCTCCAGCCGCTGGATGGTCACCGGCCTGGGCTGGAGTTCCACCACCTCACCCGCCCGGGCCAGTTTGTAGGCCCGCTGGCCATTCACGTGCACGGCGGACACCGCCGGTGGGCGCTGCTGGATCAGGCCGCGGAAGGGTTGCAGCGCCGCCTCCAGCTCGGCGGCGCTGAGGCTCGGTGGGGCCTGCCGCTCCAGCACCTCCCCCTCGAGGTCATCGCTGGCGGTGCGCACCCCCAGTTGCACCACTCCCCGGTAGGTCTTGTCGCCGCTGAGGTAGGGCAGCAGCCGCGTGGCCGGGCCGAGGGCAATCGGCAGCACGCCGGTCACGGCTGGATCCAGGGTGCCGCCATGGCCCACCCGCTTGAGGCCATAGGCGCGCCGCACCCGTGCCACGCAGCCGTGGGAGCTCAGGCCAGTGGGCTTGTCGAGCACCAGGAAGCCGCAGGTCAACGCACGGTGGGATCACTGGTCTGATGCTCCCATTGCAGATGGCTGGGATGCCGCCAGGCTTGGGGCTGTGAGCGGCCGCTCCGATGGGCGATGGGATCAGCGCTGGCCCTGCGGTGCCAGCGGAGGTGCTGCAGCGGCGGCGGGAGCTGGCCTTTCTGGTGCTGGCGGGGTTGTTCCTCGGCACCATGGGGATGCTCAACATCCTGGGGCTCACCCGTTTTCTGCAGCTGGGGCGCATCGGCTCCTGGCCCGTGGTGGTGGCGGTGGGGGCGTTGCCCTATCCGGTGACCTTCCTCTGCACCGACCTGATCAGTGAGATCTGGGGCGAGGAGCGCGCCAGCCAGCTGGTTTGGGTGGGCTTGCTACTGAATGGCTGGATTGTGTTGATCCTGTGGATCGGTGGTGTGCTGCCGGGGTTGCCGGGCGCTCCGGAGAGCACGTTTTTTGCCGTGCAGGATCTGGCCTTCGGCGCCGTGGGGGCCTCGATGGTGGCCTACATGGCGGCCCAGTTCACCGATGTGCGGCTGTTCCATTTCTGGAAGCGCGTCAGCGCTGGCCGGGCCCTCTGGCTCCGCAACAACGGCTCCACCTTGGTGAGTCAATTGGTGGACACCAGCGCCGTGGTGCTGATCAGTCACTACGGCGCCCACGTGCTGCCGCTGCGCGCCGAGCTGCCGGTGCTGCCCCAGTTGGTCAGCTACATCGCCAGCGGCTATCTGTTCAAGGCCCTGGCGGCCCTGGCCGACACGCTGCCCTTCTACTGGCTCACCGCCTGGCTGCGCCGTTGGCTCGTGGTGCCCGGTGAAGGTGCGGAACTGGGCTCACCTCTACGGTGAGCAGCCATGAGCCCTCACGCCACCCTCTCCCTCGACCACTTTCTCGATGGAGGCTTCGATCTGCGCCCGCAGCTGGCGGCGCACCTGGCCCTGGAGCTTGAGGAGCTGGAGCGGCGGCTGCCCCTGGCCACCGAATCGCTGGCGGCGGCCCATCCCGGTGCCTTCGATCCCAAGCAGGCCGAAGCCTTCTATGAGAGCGGTGTTGGTACCGGCCATCTGCTGGAGCTGGCGGCCTGGCATCTGAGCAGTGCCGACTACATCGCCGACACCCTGCGGCTGCAGCAGCAGTTCGCCCACGGCCAGGTGTTGGATTTCGGTGGCGGCATCGGCACCCATGCCCTGGCGGCGGCGGCGCTGCCCCAGGTGGAGGCGGTGTGGTTCGTGGATCTCAATCCCGAGAACCGGCGCTTTGTGGAGGCCAGGGCGGAACAATTCGGGCTGCAGCAGAAGCTCCGCTGCTTCCGTGATCTGGAGGCGCCGGAGCTGCCGGAGCGGTTCGACACGATTGTTTGCCTGGATGTGCTGGAGCATCTCAGTGATCCCAGCACCCAGCTCGAGCAGTTCGCGCAACGCATGAACTCTGAGGCCACGGCGCTGCTCAATTGGTATTTCTTCAAGGGATTTTCAGGCGAATACCCCTTCCACTTCGATGATCCGCAGCTGGTGGAGCGCTTCTTCCGCACGCTGCAGAGCCGTTTCCTTGAGCTGTTTCACCCGTTTCTGATCACCACCCGCGCCTACCAGCTGCTGAGCGCATAGGGGCACAAAAAAGCCGGCACCGCCGGTGCCGGCTGAAGTTGGCTGAGCGATCAGGCCTGGGTGCAGCCGGCGATCAGCCGACAGCCACGTTGATGCGCTTGCGAGTGCGCAGGCCGCGCTTGATGGTGTCGAAGCTCACCACGCCATCCACCAGGGCGAACAGGGTGTCATCGGCGCCGCGGCCAACGTTGGTGCCGGGCAGCACAGAGGTGCCGCGCTGACGGATCAGGATCGAGCCGGCGTTTACCGCTTCACCGCCGTAACGCTTCACGCCGAGGCGCTTGGAGTTGGAGTCGCGGCCGTTGCGGGTGGAGCCGGTGCCTTTCTTGTGGGCCATGGTTCAGAGGAGTGTTTGGTTGAGGAACGCTGCGGCTGATCAGGCCAGGGCTTTGCCGCCCACGCTGATGGACTTCACCATCACGCGGGTCAGCTCCTGACGGTGACCGTTCTTACGGCGGGTCTTCTTCTTGGGGCGCATCTTGTAAACGATCACCTTGGGACCGCGGCGATGCTCCATCACCTGCAGTTCAACGGTGGCTCCCTTCACGTAGGGCTGGCCGACGTTGGCGGCGGTGCCGTCGTTCACCAGGAGCACGTTCTCCAGGGTGAGAGTGCTCTCCACCTCAGCGTTGATGCGGTTGAGGTCGTAGTAGCGGTTGGGTTGGACCCACACCTGGGTGCCGGAGGTCTCAACGATGGCGTAGGGACCGGTGCTGGGAGTCGTGCTCATGGCGTCTGTGGCGTGGACAGGCTGACGGGGAGACCCCGGGGAAGGGCTTCGTCATTTCGGCCTGCCGCACGGCAATCGAAAGACAAACAATGATCTTCACCTTTTGCCCGCCGACCCGTCAACACTGTGGGCATTGACCGGGTCCGATCTCGGCGCATGTCCCAGCCGGCTCTCACGATCGCTTCGCTGCTGCCGGATCCCCGTTTGGAGCGGGCCTGCCGCACCTGGCTCAAGGGTGGTCGCTACCAGCTCGAGGATCTCGGCTCCCTGCCGGATCCCATCCGGGAGCTGCAGCAGCGGCGCGATGCCTTTGATGTGGTGCTGCTCCAGCAGGGCATTCACCCCGCCGAGATCTACGAAGAGTTGCGGCAGCAGGGGATGTTGCTGCCGGCGGTGGTGATCGGTGAGGTGAGCGGCCGCGTGGAATATCACGATGCCGAGGTGCATCTACCCCAGGACCAGCTGGAGCAGATCGCCTACAGCGTGGATGCGGCGGTGTCGCGGTTTCTGCGGCGCGGCCAACCCAATGGCGCCGCCGGCACGGCGGACACCCCGGAATCGTGGCGGCTGCCCAATCGCCTGCAGGGGCGCCTGGGCTACCTGGGGGTGTTCTACAAGCGCGATCCCTCGCTGTTTCTGCGCAGCCTGCCGCAGGAGGAACGCGAGGAGTTGCTGCGTTCACTGAAGCGCAGCTATCGGGATGTGTTGATCAGCTATTTCCGCGATCCGGCCGCTGCCAATCAGGCCATTGAAAGCTTTGTGCATTCCGCTTTCTTTGGGGATCTGCCGATCAACAAGGTGGTGGAGCTTCACGTCGATCTGATTGACGCCTTCTGGAAGCAGCTCAAGCTGGAGGGGCACAAAAACGACTTCCTTCAGGACTACCGCCTGGCCCTGCTCGATGTGATGGCCCATCTCTGTGAGATGTACCGCCGCTCGGTGCCGCCCGATCTGCCGCTGGGAGGTTCGCCGCCATCCGTCGCATTCAGCCAGTCCCCATCCCAGGAGGTGATTTAAATGAGCCCGCGCAAGACCTACATCCTCAAGCTGTATGTGGCTGGGAACACGCCCAATTCCATGCGGGCGCTCAAAACCCTGCGCAACATCCTCGATACGGAATTTCAGGGTGTCTATGCCCTGAAAGTGATTGATGTGCTCAAGAATCCGCAATTGGCCGAGGAGGACAAGATCTTGGCTACCCCGACCCTCGCCAAGATCCTGCCGCCACCGGTGCGGCGCATCATCGGCGACCTATCCGATCGCGAACGGGTGCTGATCGGGTTGGATCTTCTCTATGAGGAGCTCAGTGATGAGAGTCTTGCCGATCCGTTCGATGAGGAGGGAAACCCGGGCTCCTTCCAGTAAATAGCCCTCGCTGCTGTTCTTTCAGCGCTATCCACCTAAATTCCCCGTAGGCCCAGCCGTTCCATGCAGGATCCATCCGCCACCAGCCATAGTTTCGCCTCGGTGCAGAAGCTCCCCACCGGGATCGAGGGCTTTGATGACATCTGTCAGGGCGGACTGCCGATCGGTCGCTCCACGCTGATCAGTGGAACGTCGGGCACCGGTAAGACGGTGTTCTCCCTCAACTTCCTCTACAACGGTATTCGCCAGTTTGATGAGCCCGGCATCTTCGTGACCTTCGAGGAGTCGCCGCTCGATATCCTGCGCAACGCCTCCAGCTTTGGCTGGAACCTGCAGGAGATGGTGGAGCAGGACAAGCTCTTCCTGCTCGATGCCTCGCCCGATCCGGAAGGGCAGGATGTGGCGGGCAGTTTTGATCTTTCAGGCTTGATCGAGCGGATTAACTACGCCATCCGCAAATACAAGGCCCGCCGTGTGGCGATCGATTCGATCACGGCCGTGTTTCAGCAATACGACGCCGTTTCGGTGGTGCGGCGGGAGATCTTCCGCCTGATTGCTCGTCTCAAGGAGATCGGTGTGACCACGGTGATGACCACCGAGCGCATCGATGAATACGGCCCCATCGCCCGCTACGGCGTGGAGGAGTTCGTGAGCGACAACGTGGTGATCCTGCGCAACGTGCTGGAGGGTGAGCGCCGGCGCCGCACGGTGGAGATCCTCAAGCTGCGTGGCACCACCCACATGAAGGGTGAGTTTCCCTTCACCATGGGTTCCCATGGCATCAGCATCTTCCCGCTGGGGGCGATGCGCCTCACCCAGCGCAGCTCCAATGTGCGCGTGAGCTCCGGTGTGCCGCGGCTCGATGAAATGTGCGGTGGCGGCTTCTTCAAGGATTCGATCATCCTGGCCACCGGTGCCACCGGCACCGGCAAAACGCTGCTGGTGAGCAAGTTTGTGGAAAACGCCTGCGCCAATAAAGAGCGGGCGATCCTGTTTGCCTACGAAGAATCGCGGGCTCAGCTGCTGCGCAACGCCACCAGCTGGGGCATTGATTTCGAGCAGATGGAGCGTGATGGCCTGCTCAAGATCATCTGCGCCTATCCCGAATCCACAGGCCTTGAGGATCACCTCCAGATCATCAAAACCGAGATTGGTCAATTCAAGCCGTCGCGCATGGCGATCGATTCGCTCTCGGCCCTGGCCCGCGGTGTGAGCCATAACGCCTTCCGCCAATTTGTGATCGGGGTCACCGGTTACGCCAAGCAGGAGGAGATCGCCGGCTTCTTCACGAACACCTCCGAGGAGTTCATGGGCAGCCACTCGATCACCGACTCCCACATCTCCACAATTACCGACACGATCCTGCTGCTCCAATACGTGGAGATCCGCGGTGAGATGGCCCGGGCTCTCAACGTGTTCAAGATGCGCGGTTCCTGGCACGACAAGGGCATCCGCGAATTCATGATCACGGGCAACGGCCCTGAGATCAAAGATTCGTTCTCCAACTTCGAGCGGATCATCAGCGGTGTGCCCCACCGCATCAACACCGATGAGCGCAGTGAGCTGTCGCGCATCGTGCAGGGCGTCACCAGCGATGAACGGCTCTAGGAACGCTTTGAGGTCAGCTTCAGATCAGTTCAGGGCTGCGCCGGGCCCGTTCGGCCTCCAGCCGGAGCTCGCTGTCGTCGGCCTGCTCGAGCGGTAGATCAAACCAGAAGGTGGTGCCCACGCCCAGCTCGCTGGCCATGCGCACCTGAGTGCCGTGCTTCTCCAAGATGCCGCGCACGATCGAGAGGCCCAGGCCCGTGCCCACTTCGGTGTGCACGGCGTTTTCCACGCGGTAGAAGCGCTCGAAGATGCGCTCCTGATCTTCCCGGGAGATGCCGGAGCCCGTGTCGGCGATCTCCACTCGCAGGCGTGGCAGCGGGGCGGTGAGTGCGCAGGTGGGGTTGTCGCTGGTGGCGGCGGTGCTCGGATCGATCAAGCAGGTGTCGGGCCAGGGGTAGGCCCGCAGCATCAGGCGGCCGCCGCTGGCGGTGAACTTGAGGCCGTTGCCCACCAGGTTGTCGAAAATCTGCAGCAGTAGATCCCAGTTGCCCCGCACCCGCGGCAGCTGCTCATCCACATCGAGGGAGAGCTCCACGCCCTTGTCCTGGGCATTGAGCCGGTAGTTGCGCAGGGTCTGCTCCATGGCGGGGCGCAGCTCCACGGGCTCCATGCTCCAGGCGCGATCGCTCTCCAGGCGTGAGAGATCGAGCACATCGTTCACCAGGCGGGTGAGCCGATCGGTTTCTGCATTGGCGATCGCCAGGAATTCTTTGCGGTCTTCCTCGCTGAGCTGATCGCCGAGGTCGTGGAGGGTTTCCACGTAGCTCTTGATGTTGAACAGCGGCGTGCGCAGCTCGTGGGAGACGTTGCTGATGAAACGGCTCTGGGCGGCGTTCAGCTCCACCTCCCGTGTGAGGTCCTGCACGGTGACGGCGATGCCCTTGAGGCTCTCGCCGCTGGCATCGCGCACCGACTGCAGCACGATCCGCAAGGTGCGCGCTGGTTCGCCGAAGCTGCAGCGAACATCGTTGCCATCGCGGTCGCCGCTCAGCAACGCCTCCAGCGGCGCCTGCAGCTCCAGCGCCAGCACATCCGGCAGCTCCTCGTTGAGCAGCGTGCCCTCCAGCTTGCGGCCTTCCCAGCGGAACAGACGCCGGGCCGTGGGATTCACCAGCACAACCCGCCCTTCCGCATCCAGCAGCAGCGCCCCATCGGCCATGGTGGCGATCAACGACTGCTGCTTCACCTGGGCAGCGGTGAGTTCCTCGATGTTGGCTTCGTTGTAGGCCTCGAGCTGGGAGGCCATGTCGTTGAACCCCTCCAGCAGCTCCCCCAGTTCGCCCCCCACCGGCAGGCCGATCCGCGCCTCGAAATCACCGCTGGCGATCGAGCGCACCCCCCGTAGCAGCTCCTTCACCGGCTGGGTGATGGTGAGCGCGTTGAACACCGCCCCCAGGATCACCAACACCCAGATCGAGATGAACACCGCCACGGTGACTTCGCGGCTGAGGGCGGCGCTGGCCAGAGCGGCCTCGTTGGGGTTGATGCCCAGCGCCAGCACCCCCAGGTAGCGATCGCCCGCCACCAGCGGCACGAACACATCGGTGACCTGGCCATCGGGGCTGAGGTGCTGGCGGATCAGCGGGTTCTGGGGGCGGCGGGCCAGATCGGCCGGCAGTTCCAGGCGGCGGCTGAGCAGTAACTCACTGCTGCCGCTGCTGCCGCTGATCGGGATCCCGAGGTAGATCACGCCATCGGGATCGGCGAAGAAGATGTAACGGAGGCTGCGGCTCGACTTCCAGAACCGCTCTGCCACGGCCGCCAGTTCGCGATCGTTGCCCTCCGCCACCAGCGGGGTGACGTTGGCCGAGAGCAGCAGGCCCAGATCCCGCGCAAAGCGGGTGTCGCTCATCCGCACATCGGTTTGGATGCCGTTGAGCGCGAAGAAGCAGATGCCCGCCATCACCAGGCTCACCACCAGGGTGGCGGCGGCGAGCAGCTTCGTTTGCAGCGTGAACTCGGCCCACCAGCGCCTGAGGCGCTGCCACCAGCTCAGGCTCGCCGCGGCATGGCTCATCGCCGGCGCACCTGGTGGCCGATGTCGTGGCGATAGGTCATCCCTTCGAAGTGCACCTGGGCCAGGCCGGTGTAGGCCTTCTCGAAGGCGCTGTCAAAGTCGTTGGCCTGGGCCACCACGGCCAGCACCCGGCCACCGCTGCTGAGGCAGCGGCCATCGGCCTGGCGCTGGGTGCCGGCATGGAACAGCTGCAGCTCGGCGCTCGGTTCCAGGTTGCTGCTGATCGCATCGCCCTTGCGGATCTCACCGGGGTAGCCGTGGGCGGCGGCGATCACGCAGGCGCTGCACAGCGGTGCGATGCTCAGGGCCGGCGCCTGATCCAGCTGTCCGGTGGCGCAGGCCAGCAGCACCGCCGCCAGCTCGGGGCCGAGCAGGGGCATCAGCGTTTCGCATTCCGGATCGCCGAAACGGCAGTTGAATTCGATCACGCTCGGTCCGTTGTCGGTGAGCATCAGGCCGGCGTAGATCACGCCGCGGTAGCGAATGCCCCGGGCCTGCAGCGCCGCCAGGGTGGGCTCCAGCACCACTCGCCGCACAGCGTCCAGGCCTGCCGCATCCAGCAGGGGCGCTGGCGCATAGGCCCCCATGCCGCCGGTGTTGGGCCCTGTATCGCCTTCGCCGATGCGTTTGTGGTCCTGGGCGGGGGGGAGCAACACCATGCGCTCGCCGTCGGTGAGTGCAAACACCGACACCTCCGGGCCATGGGTGCGTTCCTCAAGCACCAGCGAGGCGTCGCCGCCGAAGCGGCCGGCAAAGATCTCCTCGATGGCGCTGCGGGCTTCTTCGATCGTTTCGGCCACGGTCACGCCCTTGCCCGCCGCCAGGCCGTCGGCTTTCACCACGAGCGGTTTGGCTTGTGCTTCTAGGGCGGCGAGGGCTTCCTCGCGGCTGTTGGCCTGCCAGTAGCCCGCCGTGGGCACGCCCGCTTCCACCATCAGCGCCTTGGCCCACTGTTTGCTGGCCTCCAGCTGGGCGCCATCGGCGCCGGGACCGAACACCGGCACACCGGCTGCCCGCAGCCGGTCGGCCAGGCCCGCAGCCAGCGGCGCCTCCGGACCCACCACCACCAGCTCCACGCCGTGCTCGTGGCAGGCGTTCAGCAGCGCTTCATGGTTGTGTTCAGGGATCGCCAGCTGCTCGCAACCCGGCAGGTCGAGCGTGCCGCCATTGCCCGGTGCCACCCACACCCGCTCCACGCCCTCACTGCGCTGCAGAGCCCAGGCCAGGGCGTTCTCACGGCCACCGCCACCCACCACCAACACACGGGCAGGGCTCATCAGAGGCGCGGCGGTGCTCATGGCGCAACGGCAAGGGGTGGTCGCTCCGGCCGGCTCTCTTAGGTTGTGGCCAAGAGGACTGCCACCGGTGCCATCCCTTCTTTACACGCCGGTGGGTCGATCCCGCCGCCTGCGGCGGCTGGCCGGCCTGCTGCTGTGCAGTGCGCTGATCAACCTGCCGCTGTCGGCCCCGGCCCAGGAGCTGTTCATCCTCAACATCCTGGGGAATCTGTTTGAGCGGCGGGCGCCCGTGCCGCCGGCGGGCCCATCCGCTCCGCCTGTGGCGGGCAGCATGCCGGAGGAGCAGTTTCAGGAGCTGCTGCTCAAGGGCGATCTGCACGCCCTGAATCTGGCCTGCATGGAGGCCGACCGCTTCGACTTCACCAAACGCCTGCAGCTGCTGCAGGCCCGTTTGCTGCAGATCGCGCCAGCGCCCCAGCCGTTGCAAACCGTGCTGGTGAATGCCAACGCTCTGATCAGCTGCCGCGCGCCCGATGCGGCCCTGGCGGTGCTGAATCGCTACAGCCCCAAGCCCGGGGCAGAACGGGATCAGTGGCTGGTGCAGCGTTGGCGTGCGGCCCAGGCGGGCTTGCACCACGCCCTGGCCGCCGAAACCCTGGAGGCCCTGGCCAAGGGCCAGGTGGCCAGCCTGGAAACCCTGGCGTTGCCCCTGAAGCTGCGGGACGACGGCAGCATCGCCACCCGTTCGGGGTTGGACGTTTACGTGGATCACCTGCTGGTGCTGGGGCGCCGGCAGGAGGCCGCTGCGGCCTTGCTGGCGGGCCAGATGCCCGGCAAGCCCATGGCTGAACGCCTCAAGCAGGCGGTGGCCCTGCTGGAGGAGATGCCCCTGCAGCAACGCGATCAGCTGCTCGAGCGGGCTCTGGATCAGGCGGCGACCGCCGAAGCCTGGGGTCTGGCCCTGGAGCTGCTCGATCACCAACGCCGCTTGCTGGAAGCAGCAGGCGTGGCGGCCAGCCGGCCCCGGGAGCGGCTGGAGCGCCTCAGCCGGCGGGTGGATGATGCCTATAGCGCCTGGCAGCTGGCACGGCAGGATCGTCAGCTGCAGCAGCAGCTGCGCAGCCCGCGGGCCGCCGGTGGCCATGCCGCGGTCAACGCTTCCCCCACGCTTCAGCAGCCATGACGCACTACACCCTTGGAGCGCTGCTCTACGAAGGCAAGGCCAAGCGGGTGTTTGCCACCGATCAGAGCGATCTGGTGGCTGTGGAATACAAAGACGACGCCACCGCCTTCAACGCCCTGAAGAAGGCGCAGCTGGCCGGCAAAGGTGAGCTCAACTGCCAAATCTCGGCCCGCCTGTTTGAGCTGCTGGAGCGCGATGGCATCCCCACCCACTACCTGGAGCTGCAGGAACCCAACTGGATGCTGGTGCGGCCGGTGACGATCGTGCCGGTGGAGGTAGTGATCCGCAACACCGCCTTCGGCTCGCTGTGCAAGCAGATGCCGATCGAGCCGGGCACGCCGCTGGATCCGCCGCTGCTCGACCTCTATTACAAGGACGACGCCTTCGGTGATCCCCTGCTCACCGATGCCCGCCTCGAGCGACTCGGTGTGCTGACGCTTGCGCAGCGCCAGGAGCTGGAGCGCCTCGCCGTTGCGGTGAACGCCAGCCTGCGCCGCTTCTTCGATGGCATCGGGCTGCAGCTGGTGGATTTCAAGATCGAGCTGGGCTTCACCGCCGATGGCACTCTTGTGGTGGCCGATGAGATCAGCCCCGACACCTGCCGGCTCTGGGACCAGCAGGTGAGCGACGCCAGCGACCGGATCCTCGACAAAGACCGTTTCCGCCAGGACCTCGGCGGTGTGGTGGAGGCCTACGGGGAGGTTCTCAAACGGGTCCAGGGTGCCTGCCATGCACCCCGCTCAGGCAAGTAAGTTCGGCGGAATTTGCGGCATAGCCGCGCCAACCGCGACTCCCATGGCAGCCCTCCGCACCGGTCTGAGCCGCACCCTGCTGGCGGCGGCCGGCTCTGTGCTGCTCAGCGCACCGGCGCTGGCCCAGGCTGATCCCAAGGCCGCGCCGGGCGGCCAGCCAGCCGACGGGCCCCCCAGCCAACCGCAGACCAACCTCGCGCCGGCCGCCAAGCCGGAGCCGAAGGTGTTGATCAGCGAGGTGGTGGTGAAGGGGATCGAGGGCCACCCCGAGCAGCAGCGCCTGGAGATCGCCGTTTACGACGCCATGGCCACCCGCCCTGGCACCCGGGTGACCCGCAGCGAATTGCAGAACGACCTCTCGGCGATCTACGCCACCGGTTGGTTCTCGGATGTGCGCATCCAGCCGGTGGATGGCCCCCTCGGCGTGCAGCTGGTGGTGACCGTGGTGCCCAACCCGGTGCTCACCCAGGTGCAACTCGAGGGCGTGGGCGCCAAGACGAAGATGCCCGCCAACGTGATCCCGGACACCTTCGCTCCCGATTACGGCAAAACCCTCAACCTCAATGCCCTGCAGGCCCGCATCGGCGAGTTGCAGAAGTGGTACGCCGATCAGGGCTATTCCCTGGCGCGGGTGAGCGGCCCCACCCGGGTGAGCCCCGAGGGTGTGGTGCAGCTGCTGGTGCGGGAAGGCAAGGTGGCCGGTGTGGAGGTGCAGTTCCTCAACAAGGAAGGCGAGAGCACCAACGACAAGGGCCAGCCGATCCGCGGCAAGACCAAATCCTGGGTGGTGACCCGTGAGGTATCGATCAAGCCCGGCGACACCTTCAACCGTCGCCTGCTGGAAGACGACATCAAGCGGCTCTACGGCACCGGCCTCTTCGGTGACGTGAAGGTGACCCTGCGCCCCGTGGCGGGTAATCCTGGCGAGGTGACGATCGTGCTCGGCATCGTGGAGCAGTCGAGCGGCTCCCTTTCCGGCGGCCTGGGCTACAGCCAGGCTCAGGGTGTGTTCGGTCAGGTTCAGCTTCAGGACAGCAACCTGCTCGGCCGCGCCTGGGATCTGGCGGTGAACTTCACCTATGGCCAGTTCGGTGGTCTGGGCGATATTTCGTTCACCGACCCCTGGATCAAGGGCGATAAGTTCCGCACCGCCTTCCGGGCCCGGGTGTTCTTCAGCCGGGAGGTGCCGCAGGTTTTCCAGAGTCAGAACAACGGCACGATCAACACCGTGTCGGATGTTTCGAACGACTTCTTCCAGGCTCCGGCGAATGCCAACGCCTACAACATTCAGAGCAACCGCAACCCCACCGGCACCTCGTTCGGTTCCATCGAGAAGGCGCAGAAGGTCGATCCCAGCCTCAACTGGTTCAATCTCGACAACAACTCCGTTGCCTTGCAGCGGGTTGGCGCCAACGTTCAGTTTGTGCGGCCGCTGAACGGCGGCGATCCCTACAAGCGGGCGGCCTGGAGTGTGGTGCTCGGCTTCAGCGGCCAGGAAGTGACCCCGATGAACTTCGCGGGCGACACCATGGCCTACGGCATGAACACCAATGCCGACAAAAATGGCAAAACGCAGGTGAAGGATGTCATCTGCATCGCCTACAACTGCGCCGAGCAAAACCAGCTGGTGGGCCTGCGGGTGGCGGCCACCATGAACAACCTCAACGACCCCAAAAACCCCACTGCCGGCAACTTCCTCAGCCTCGGTACCGAGCAGTTCTTCTCGGTGGGGCCTGATTCGCCCACCTTCAACCGTTTGCGGGCCAGCTACACCCACTACATTCCGGTGAACTGGCTAAAAATTTTCAAGGGCTGCCGGCCCAAGCCGGGACAGAAGGAAGATTGCAAGCAGGCCCTGGCCTTCCAGGCAACCGCCGGCACCAACATCGGCAATCTGCCCCCTTATGAGGCGTTCTGCCTGGGCGGTTCCAACTCCGTGCGCGGCTACTACGACTGCGATCTTGGCGTTGGCAAGAGCTTTGGCGAAGCCACGATCGAATACCGCTTCCCGATCTTCAGCATCATCAGCGGCGAAGTGTTTGTGGATGGCGGCACCAGCTTCGGCAGCCAGGCCAACGTGAAGGGCAACCCGGGCGGTTTGCTGCTCAAGCCGGGCGATGGCTTCTCCGTGGGCACCGGTTTGATCGTGAGCACGCCCGTGGGACCGCTGCGGCTTGAGGTGGCCAGCCAGGACTTCACCGGGGAGTGGCGCTTCAACCTCGGTGTGGGTTGGAAGTTCTGAGCGAACGCTGTGACGATCTGGCCCAGCGACTATTCCCAGGCCTGGACCCTGGCCGCACCCGTGGAGCGCTCCGGGGTTGGGCTGCACAGTGGCGCCAGCGCGCGCCTGCGGCTGGAGCCGTTTGACCAGCCGGGCTACTGGGTGGGTTGGCTGGATCAGCCCGGCGTGGCACCCCAGCGGCTGCATCCCGCGCAGGTGTGTGAAACCCAGCTCTGCACGGCTCTGCAGCTCGATCAGCGCCGCCTGGCCACCGTGGAGCACCTGCTGGCAGCCCTCGCGGGGGTGGGCATCACCTCGGCGCTGTTGCTGGTGGACGGCCCCGAGATTCCCCTGATGGATGGCTCAGCCCTGCCCTGGGTGGAGGCCTTGGCTGAGGCGGGGATGCAGTCGCTGGGAGCACGGGCGGCGGCGCCCCTGCCTGCTCCGATCACCCTGCAGCAGGGCCAGAGCTTCGCCACCGCTCTGCCCTCCGATCGGCTGCGGTTGGGCGCCGCGATTGAGTTTCCCCAGGCGGCGATCGGCCGCCAGCTCTACAGCCTGGAGCTCACACCGCAGTCGTTTGTGGAGAAGATCGCCCCGGCCCGCACCTTCGGCTTCAAGCAGCAGGTGGAGCAGCTGCTGGCGGCTGGTTTGATCAAAGGGGGAGCCCTGGATAACGCCCTGGTGTGTGATGGCGATGGCTGGGTGAATCCGCCGCTGCGCTTTGCCGATGAACCGGTGCGCCATAAGCTCCTGGACCTGCTGGGGGACCTCGCCCTGGCGGGGCTGCCCCAGGCCCAGGTGTTCGCCTTCCGAGGCTCCCATGGGTTGCACACGGCCCTGGCTGCCGCTCTGGTTCCTTCGAACTGAATTCCCTTGACCGCCACCCCGACAGCGCCGGCACCTGTGCTCACCAGTGAGCAGATCCAGGGTCTGCTGCCCCACCGCTATCCCTTCGCCCTGGTGGATCGGGTGATCGAGCATGAGCCCGGCAAGCGGGCGGTGGCGATCAAGAACGTGACCTTCAACGAGCCCCAGTTCCAGGGGCACTTCCCCGGTCGGCCCCTGATGCCCGGGGTGTTGATCGTGGAGGCGATGGCCCAGGTGGGCGGCTTGATCGTCACCCAGATGCCCGATCTGCCCAAGGGGTTGTTTGTGTTTGCGGGCATCGATGGTGTGCGGTTTCGCAGGCCCGTGGTGCCGGGCGACCAGCTGGTGATCAGCTGCGAGCTGCTCAGCCTCAAACGTCAGCGTTTCGGCAAGGTGAAGGCTGAGGCAAGGGTGGATGGTGAACTGGTTTGCGCTGGGGAGCTGATGTTCTCCCTGGTGGACTGAGCCGCGCCGTGATGTCGTCTCTCGCCATGGAATCCAGCACGGCCGAAACCCGCATTCACCCCACGGCGGTGGTGGATCCTCGCGCCCAGATCGATGAGGGGGTGGAGATCGGCCCCTATGCGGTGGTGGGTCCCGAGGTGTGCATCGGCGCCGGCAGCCGCATCGGCCCCCATGTGGTGCTCGATGGCCGCGTGACCATGGGCCGCGGCAACCGCATTTTCCCCGGCGCCTGCATCGGCGCTGAACCACAAGACCTCAAATACAACGGTGCCTCCACGGAGGTGGTGCTGGGTGATGACAACGCCATCCGCGAGTGCGTGACCATCAACCGTGCCACCCACGACGGCGAACAGACCCGCATCGGCAACGGCAACCTGCTCATGGCCTATAGCCATCTGGGCCACAACTGCCTGCTGGGGGATCGCATTGTGATTGCCAATGGCGTGGCCGTGGCCGGCCATGTAGTGATCGGCGACCGTGCCGTGATCGGTGGCGTGCTCGGCATCCACCAGTTCGTGCACATCGGCACCATGGCGATGGTGGGTGGCATGAGCCGCATCGACCGCGATGTGCCCCCCTACGCGATCGTGGAGGGCCACCCTGGCCGGTTGCGGGGGCTCAATCGCATCGGGATCAAGCGCAGTGGCCTGGCTGACCTCGACGGTGGGGCACAGTCCAAGCAGCTTCAGCAGGTGTGGGCTGAGCTCTACCGCACCGATGCTGTGCTTGCCGATGCCCTGCGGCAGGTGCGCGCCCAGGAGCTGTTGCCGCCGGCCGAAACCCTGGTGAGCTTCCTCGAGGCTTCGATCGGTCCCGGCCGCCGCGGCCCGCTGCCCGCCGGGCGTTCATGAGCCGGCTGCTGATCAGCACCGGCGAAGTGTCCGGTGATCTGCAGGGTGGTCTGCTGGTGGCGGCGTTGCATCGCGAAGCGCAGCGCCGCCAGCTCCCCCTGGAGATCGTGGCCCTGGGCGGCGATCGCATGCGCCAGGCCGGCGCCACCCTGCTGGCTAACACCACCCCCATGGGCTCGATCGGGCTGTGGGAGGCCCTCCCCCTGGTGCTCCCCACCCTGAAGGTGCAGCGGCGGGTCAGCCGCTGGCTGAAGCAATCGCCCCCCGATGGGGTGGTGTTGATCGATTACATGGGCGCCAACGTGGGGCTGGGCCGCAAGGTGCGGCGGCGTTTGCCCCGGGTGCCGATCCTGTATTACATCGCCCCGCAGGAGTGGGCGTTTCGGCTGGGTGAGGGGGGCACCACCCGCCTGATCGGCTTCACCGATCGCATCCTGGCCATCTTCCCGGAGGAGGCCCGCTTCTATGGATCGCGCGGAGCCGCCGTCACCTGGGTAGGGCATCCGCTGCTCGACACCCTCACCGATCTGCCCAGCCGTGATGCCTCTCGGGCTCAGCTGGGTTTGCAGCCCCACGAGCGCCTGCTGCTGCTGCTGCCCGCCTCTCGCACCCAGGAACTGCGCTACCTGCTGCCGCCTCTGGCGGCGGCGGCTGCCGAGTTGCAGCGCCGCTGCCCGGGCTTGCGGGTGATGGCCCCCGCCGGTCAGGCGGGCTTTGAGCCGGTGCTCACCCAACTGCTGGCCGCCGCTGGCGTGCAGGCGGAGGTGGTGCCGGCGGCCCAGGCCGATCGGTTGCGGCCGGTGCTCTGCGCAGCGGCCGATCTGGCCCTCAATAAATCGGGCACCGTGAACCTGGAGTTGGCCCTGCGCGGCGTGCCCCAGGTGGTGGCCTATCGGGTGAGCCGGCCCACGGCCTGGGTGGCGAAGCATCTACTGCGTTTCCAGGTGGATCACATCTCTCCGGTGAACCTGGTGTTGGGTGAGCGGTTGGTGCCGGAACTGTTGCAGGATCAATTCACGGCTGAAGCGGTGGTGCAGGAGGCGCTGCCGCTGCTGCAGTCGGACGCTGCCCGTGCCCGCGTGGCCGAGGGCTATGGGCGGTTGCGGCAGGCCCTGGGTGAGCCGGGCGTCACCGATCGGGCTGCGGCCGCCATCCTGGATGCCATGGCCGATTCCGCTGCGTGATGAGCAAACGCCTCTTGCCGTTGCTGCTGGCGCTGCTGGTGCTGTTCGGCCCTGCCGGTGCGGCCCGCGCGGCGGTGCAGGAGGCGGTGCTGGCGGGCGGCTGTTTCTGGTGCCTGGAGCACGACCTCGAGGGGCTGCCTGGGGTATTGAGCGTCGAGAGCGGCTACAGCGGCGGCAGCCTGCGCAATCCCACCTACCGGCAGGTGAGCGGGGGTGGCACCGGCCATCAGGAGGCGGTGTTGGTGCGCTTTGACACCGCCAAGATCAGCTACGCCACGCTGCTGCGCTCCTATTGGCGCAATGTGGACGCCCTCGATGGGGAAGGGCAGTTCTGTGATCGCGGCAGCTCCTACCGGCCTGTGATCTTCACCGAGGGGGCGGCTCAGCAGGAGCAGGCCCGCGCCAGCCTCGAATCGGCAGCCCGGGAGCTGGGCCAACCCCCCAGCGCGCTGCGGGTGCAGATCAAACCGCTGAAGGCCTTCTGGCCGGCGGAGGGCTACCACCAGAACTACGCCGATCTGAATGCGGTGAAATACCGCTACTACCGCTGGGCCTGCGGCCGCGACCGCCGCCTCGATCAGCTGTGGGGCAAGCGGGCGCGGTCTGCGGCCGCCTGGGTGCGCGCCCGCTGACCGCGGGCGTCCAACCAACCCCCGCCAATTCCGAGGAAAAGCTGAAGCCCCAGCGGCGCGATTTTGCTGGTTTTTGAGCGCTGGAGCGGGTTTCCGCCCTTTTTTCTCGCTTGAGAGCCTCCTAGCGTTACCCCGAACCGACTGCAGGTGTGTGTATGTATCTGCTGACGATTCGCGATGGTCTCGTGACGCGTCATATCGGCCCCTACGAGAGCCCGAAGCAGGCTTCGGATGATCTCGACCGGCTACTTCAGCAATTCGGCGAGCGGGCCCGCTGGCAAATTCACGCCCTCGAAGCCCCCAAGGATGTGCTCAGCTCCAGCCGTCGCGCCCTGGCGGCCTGATTCGCTTCAGGACTGTGGATTGCGTTGCTGGCCGGGATAGCCGCGTAGCAGTCCGCTTTCCACCATCAGCCCCACACCGGCCACGATGGCCACCAGGCTGAGGGTTCCGTACCAGAACCACGGGCCATGCGCCTGGCCCAGGCTCTGCAGGGTGCGACGCTGAACCGCTTCCCCGAACAGGCAGAGGCCGGCGGGAAGCAGTAACACGCCCACCTGGGCCTTCACAAACCAGCGGATCTTGCGAACGGCCATCGGCGTGGGTCGAAGTGGTCGTGGGAGCCCAGCCTAGGCCGGGCCTCCGGCTTGCACCCAGTTCACCAGGGTGCGCACGCCGAAGCCTGTGGCGCCGGCGGGGTCGAGTCCGCGCCCCTTATCGCTCCACACGGTGCCGGCGATGTCGAGGTGGGCCCAGGGGATCTCCTTGGCCACGAAATCCTGCAGGAACAGGGCCGCGGTGATCGAGCCGCCGGGGCGCGGGCCGGTGTTCTTCATGTCGGCCAGGCCGCTCTTGAGGCCGTCGCGATAGGAGGCCCGCAGGGGCATGCGCCAGAGCTGTTCGCCGCCCTGGGCACCGGCCTCGAGCAGGCCCTGGGCCAGAGCGTCGTTTGGTGACCAGAGGCCCGCGATCTCCTCGCCCAGGGCGATCACGCAGGCGCCAGTGAGGGTGGCCAGATCCACCACCGCATCGGGCTCGAGCTTGCAGGCATACACCAGCGCGTCCGCCAGGGTCAGGCGGCCTTCGGCATCGGTGTTGTTGATCTCGATGGTTTTGCCGTTGGAAGCCGTCACGATCGCGCCGGGGTGAATGGCGCCGCCGCTGATCATGTTTTCGCAGGCGGCCACGATCATGTGCACCTCCACGCCGGCCGGCTTGAGCTCAGCGATGGCCCGCATCGCCCCGATCACCGCCGCGCTGCCGCCCATGTCGTATTTCATCATCTCGATCTGGGAGCCGGCGGTTTTGAGGTTGTAACCGCCGGAATCGAAGGTGAGGCCCTTGCCCACCAGCACCAGTCGGCGCGTTATGGCACCGGCCGGCCGGTAGGTGAGATGGATGAACTTCGGTGGCAGGTCTGAGCCCTGGGCCACGGCCAGATAGGAGCCCATGCCGAGCGCTTCGCAGTCGGCCCGCTCCAGCACCTTCAGCTCCAGGCCGTGGTCGCTAGCGATGCTGGCGGCCGTGGCGGCGAGGGCCGCCGGGGTGGCCACATTCGGCGGAGCCGCCACCAGCTCACGGGCCAGCTCCACGCCGCTGCAGATCGCAGCGCTGCTGGCCACCGCCGCCTGGGCCGCCTCGCCCAGCCCCAGCAGCTCAACCTGGCTCGGGTAGGGCCCCGGCTCCGCCTCGCTCTTGAAACGTTGATCGGCAAACAGGCTGAGGCGCACCGCTTCGGCCATGGCGCCGGCGGCCTGCTCGGCGGCGAGCCCCTCGATCGGCATGGCCACGCCCAGCTGGCTGGCACCGGCGCCGGCGGCTGCCTTGCTGGCGGCAGCCGTGGCGCTGCGCAGCTGCTCAGCCCCGAAATCAGCCGGTGCTCCCAGCCCCACCAGGATCAGCAGGCTGGGGGTCTGACCCAGCAGATCGAGGCAGAGGCATTCCCCCGGCTTGGCCTTGAAGCGTCGCCGCTCCAGCTGATCGGCCACGACGGATCCGAAACGGGCGCTCAGGGCGGTGCGGCTGGAGGCGCCAGCGTCGCCGCTGAACAGACCCACGGCCAGCGCTTCGCCGCTCCAGTCGGTGAGGTTGGCGGTGCTGCAGCGGATTTCGGCGACCATCTCAGCGGTTCAGCTGGCGGCGATGGTAGGGCGATCAGTCCGGGTCGGCGGTGAACGGCGTGGCCCAGCGATGGCGGGTTTCCTTGTTGAACGGCGGCAGCCAGTGGCGGATCAGGGCCTGCTCCAGGGCGCGCCGCGCCCGCACGGCCGTGGGGGCATCGTTCCAGAAGCGGATGCTGAGTTGGCCGCTCAGCCCCACCTGCTGCAGGGCATCGCCGTAGGCGGCCAGGTAGCTCTTGCAGTCGTGCTCGCCCTTCCAGCGGCGATCGGCCTGGGCCGTTTCGCCCACATAGAGCAGCAGGCTGCCGCTGAGGTGGGCGGGCCGGTCGAGCACGAAATACAAGGCAGCGCCGCTGTTTTGGGCTTCCGGCCAGCGCCAGAACTGCAGGTGCTGGGGCGCCAGGGCCAAGGGGTTGAGCCGCTGCACCGTGGCGGCTGTACCCAGCACATCGCCAGCAAACAGATCGATCTGGCCGGCGGCCAGGGCGCTCCCCGTGGCCACCGCCTCGAAGCGGGGCTGCTGGAAGCTGAGTAGCCGTTGCTGCCAATCCCGCAGCTGATGCTCCAGCAGGGGCAGCTCTGGGTTCAGGCCGGCGCCGGCAACGCCCCCAGGGCCCTGTCCGAACAGATCCCCCTGGCGGGGTGGCAGACCGCTGCCCATCGGCTCAGGCCGACCGCGGCAGTTGTGGCCCGGCCGGCCCCTGGCCGAAGCGCACCTTGCCGATCAGGTCTTCCACCAGGGCGGGCGGTAGCTGCAGCCGCTGCTGCAGATCGGCCAGGTCGTGGAAGGGTGCCCGCTGCCGCTCCCGCAGCAGCCGCGCCCGCCGCACGGCATCCAGCTGCGGCAGCTGCTGCTCCAGCAGCGTGGTGCTGGCGTGATTGAGGTCCACCGGCCGGGGGCTGGTGGGTAGGGGCGCGCCATCGCCATACCAGCGGAACAGCAGCAGCGGCTCCCAGGTTTGCACTTGCGCCGCTGGCAGATCCAGCAGGCGCTGGAGGTCGTCGAGGCCGCTCAGCTGCACGCCGCCTCGCTGCAAGCGCAGCAGCAGATCCACCTGGGGTGGTGTGATGCCCGGCAGCCGCAACCAGTCGGCGGCACTGGCTCGGTTCACATCCAGGCGGCGCTGCTGCTCCTGGCGCTGTTTCAGCTCCAGCAGCTCGTGCTCCACGGCGCTGGCCGCCGCTGGGGTGGGCTTGGCGCGCCGCGGCAGCTGCCCCGTGGCCTCCAGCAGGCTGCGGGCGAGTGGATCCAACCAGTGGCCCCGGGCCATGGCCGCGCACGGAACAGCGGAACTCGGCCGACCTTAACGAGCTTCAGGCCAGTCCACCAAACCCAGCCAGATGCCCCGAACGGCGGCATGGGTGCGATCGCGAGCCTGCAGTTTGCGGCGGATCGCGCTGAGGTGCGTCTTTGCGGTCTCAATGCCGATTATCAGTTCGGATGCGATCTCGGCGTTGGCGTAACCAGCCGCAACCAGAGCCAGCACCTCCACCTCGCGTTGGCTGAGGTGTTCCAGGGGGGCGTCGCTGAGATCCGGATAACTACGGAAATACTGTTCATAGAGCGATTGGTCGACATAGGCGGCCCCTTCGCTGATGTTGCGCAGCGCCTGCAAGATCGTGCCCTTGCCGATCTTGGATTCCAGGCAGAGTCCATTGCATCCAGCCTTCAGGGCCTGGCGGATCGGTGCCAGCCGCCGAGGTTCTGTGACCACCATCAATGTGTTGAGCGGCTGAGCCAACCCCTTCACCGCAGCCACGAGCGAGCCGCCGTCGCCCTGTTGCAGCCGATCGGTGCAGATCAGCACATCGGCCTTGTTGTCTCTGATCTTGGCCAGCGCTTCCCCTTCGGTGGTCACCGCTCCCACCAGCTTCTGGTTTGGCGCCATCGCGCCGATCAGAAGCGTCAGCGCCAGTGGACTGTGCAGGCAGGCCACCAGGCGGTGCGGCTCCAGCAGTGCGATGCCGGTTGTCGCATACCGCCGCACCTCGGTGATGGAGGGGGTGTAATCAGCCAGGACCGTTCACTCCAGGGCACCTGTCCTTTCAATCTGGAGTGGCGGCTTGGGGTTGTCAGCTGCCAACTCCCAATACGTGGATCCGCACTCCCCTCCGCCCGGACCTCTCTGCAGAATCTGCTTCAGCGGCCAGCCGAACCCCATGGCTTTCTTCGACTCCGAAATCGTTCAGGACGAAGCCAAGCGCCTGTTCGACGACTACCAGCAGCTGATGCAGCTGGGGGGCGAATACGGCAAGTTTGATCGCGAGGGCAAGAAGCTGTTCATCGAGCGCATGGAAGCGTTGATGGACCGCTATCGCGTGTTCATGAAGCGTTTCGAACTGTCGGAAGACTTCCAGGCCAAGCTCACCGTGGAGCAGCTGCGCACTCAGCTCGGCCAGTTCGGCATGACCCCCGAGCAGATGTTTGAGCAGATGCAGCGCACCCTCGATCGCATGAAAAGCGAACTCGAGCGGGGGGGCTGAGCTGCCACTCCCTACGATCCGGCCCTGAACAGCAGCGGCAGCGATGGCCAACGGTGCATGGGGATTGCCGCAATGGATCGAGCGTGGCGTCGCCGATCTCTTCCCCGCCGGCACCGCCAGCGACCCCGATCAGCAGCTGGCGGCACGCCTGGCTGAGGCCGAAGGCGCAGGGCGCCCGTTGCGCATCAAGCTCGGCATCGATCCCACCGGCTCGGATATCCACCTGGGCCACTCGATCCTGTTCCGCAAGCTGCGGGCCTTTCAGGATGCGGGCCACACGGCGGTGTTGATCATCGGCGATTTCACCGCCCGCATCGGGGACCCCACCGGCAAAAGTGCCACCCGCGTGCAGCTCAGCGCGGAGCAGGTGGAGGCCAACGCCTGTACCTATCTGCAGCAGCTCGGCCAGGGCCAGGACCCGGCCCGGGCCCTGCTCGATTTCGAAACACCGGGGCGTTTGGAGGTGCGCCGCAACAGCGAATGGCTGGCGGCTTTGGACCTGCCCAAGGTGATTGAGCTGCTGGGCATCTCCACCGTGGGTCAGATGCTGGCCAAGGAGGATTTCGCCAACCGCTACGGCTCAGGCACGCCCATCTCCCTGCACGAATTCCTCTATCCCTTGCTGCAGGGCTACGACTCGGTGGCGATCCAGGCGGATCTGGAGCTGGGCGGCACCGATCAGAAGTTCAACGTGGCGATGGGCCGCGATCTGCAGCGCCATTTCGGCCAGCGCACCCAGTTCGGAATGTTGCTGCCGATCCTGCCCGGCCTCGATGGGGTGCAGAAGATGAGCAAGAGCCTGGGCAACACCGTGGGCCTCTCAGACGATCCGCTCTCGATGTATTCCAAGCTCGAGAAGGTGCCCGATGCGGTGGTGGACGACTACCTCACGCTGCTCACCGATCTGGATCTGGAGGCCCTGCCGGCCAACCCGCGCGAGCGTCAAAAAGCGATGGCGCTGGAGGTGACCCGTCAGCGCCACGGCCAGGCGGCTGCGGCGCAGGCGCAGGCCGATGCCGGCACCTTGGTGGGCGGTGCCAGCGGCAGCGGTGCAGCGGCTGCCGAGGTGCCCGAGGCCTCCCTGGCGGCGGTGAATTTCCCGGCGAAGGCCTTCTACTTGCTTAGTGCTGTGGGCCTCTGCGCCAGCAGCAGCGATGCGCGTCGCCAGATCCAGGGCGGCGGCGTGAAGCTCGATGGCGAGAAGCTCAGCGACCCCAACCAGGAATTCACCGCGGCTGCCGAGCTGGAGGGCAAGGTGCTGCAGTTGGGCAAGAAAACCTTCCGGCGTCTGGTGGCGGGCTGAGGCGATGCACAACCCCACCGATCGGATCATCGTGGCCCTCGACGGCATGGCCCCCGAGCAGGCCCTCGCGTTTGCGGCTGCGGTGCCGGAGCTGCGCTGGGTGAAGGTGGGTCTGGAGCTGTTTGTGGCGGCCGGCCCTGCGGTGGTGCAGCAGCTGCGCGATCAGGGCAAGCGGGTGTTCCTGGATCTCAAGTTCCACGACATCCCCGCCACCATGGCTGGTGCGTGCCGCAGCGCTGCCCGGTTGGGGGCGGAGCTGATCACGGTGCATGCCTGCGCCGGCAGCGAAGCGTTGCGCGTGGCGCAGGTTGCAGCGCAGGAGTCGGCAGCAGCAGCGGGGCTGCCCGGCCCCACCCTGCTCGCCGTCACGGTGCTCACCAGCTGGGATCCGAGCCGCTTTGCTGCGGAGCTGGCGATTGAGGAGCCCGTGGTGGATTACGTGCCTCGCCTGGCGCAACTGGCGGCCCACTCCGGCATCGGCGGCTGCGTGTGCTCGCCTCTGGAGGTGGCGGCCCTGCGGGCAGCCCATCCGCAGCCCTTTGCGCTCGTAACCCCCGGCATCCGGCCCGCTGGAGCCGCCCTGGGCGATCAGCAGCGCGTGATGACACCGGCTGAGGCGGTGTCGGCGGGGGCCTCCCATCTGGTGATCGGTCGTCCGATCACGGCCGCAGCGGATCCGGCCGCGGCCTTTGCGGCCTGCTGTGCCGAGCTGAGCAACGCTTAGGCCGCCAGGCTTCCCTGCGGCACCAAGTCGGCGTAGAGGCGCTCCAGTTGGTCGATGTTGCGGCTGAGGGTGTAGCGCTCCAGGGCCCGCTGGCGGGCGCGGCGGCCCAGCTCGGCCGTGAGCACCGGCTGCTCGCGCAGCACCGGCAGCAGCGTGCGCAGCTGGGTCGTTACCCCCTGCGTGCTGATCACGATGCCGGCACCGCCTTCGAGCACCTCCCCATCGGCGCCGGCATCGGTGGCCACGCAGGCGGTGCCGCTCGCCATCGCCTCGAGCAGCGCCAGGCTCAGCCCCTCCACCAGCGAGGGCAGCAGGAACACCTCCGCCAGCTGCAGCAGGGCCAGGCGCCGCGCCTGATCCGGTTCATGGCCCCACCAGTGCACGCAACTCTCCGGGCCGTAGGTCTGCATCAGCGACTGGCGCACCGGCCCGTCACCCACCACCACCAGCGTGCAACCCTCGGGCTGCACCAGCCGCCAGGCCCGGAGCAGCGCTTCCACGTTTTTCTCGGTGGCGATGCGGCCCATGTAGAGAAACACCCGCCGGCCTCTGAAGCGTTGGCGCAGCTCCTGCAGGTGGGCTGATTCCGGTGTGGCGCTCGGCGACCACTGCTGGGGATCCACGCCATTGGGGATCACGGCCAGGCGGTTGGCCGGCACCCCCAGGCGCATCAGCACATCCGCCTGCAGATCGGAGAACACCACCACCCGGTCGTAGCGGGCCAGGGAGGGGGCGTAGAGCTGATAGGTGAGCTGCTGGGTGCCGGAGCTGAGGTTGCGCAGCGCCGCATCAAAGGGGGGATGGAACGTGGCCACCAGCGGCAACCCCAGTTGCTGGCAGAGATCCGGCAGGCGGAAATCCAGGGGTGAGAGCGTGAGGCTGGCGTGCACCAGGTCGGGTTGGAGCCGCTCCAGCGACTCCCGCAGCTCCCGCTGGGCCCCCGGCGAAGGGATGGTGTACACCTGGGATTTCACCAGGTAGGGCAGCGCCACCTCGGGGTTGCCATCGCTGCTGCCGGCCTCCTCCACCGAGCGCCCCAGGGCTGCGGCCGGGGTGTCGAAGTGGATGAAGCTGATCTCGTGGCCGCGTTGCTTCAGGGCCTCGGTGGTGGTGAGGCCGTAGGTGACGTTGCCGCAGAAGGGTGATTTCTTGCCCAGCCAGGCGATGTGGGCCACGCGGGGGCAGGGTCAAACCTGAGGTTGACGCTAGCAGCGCTCCCAGGGGCGTTCGAGCAGGGCGGCAGCCACCGCCAGGGCGGCGAGGGCCCAGAGCACCGGCAGCAGTCCATAGCGGCTCACCACCGTGCCGGCCAGCACCAGCGGCAGGCTGAGGGCGATGTTGATCAGGTTGTTCTGCAGGCCAAACACCTTGCCGCGCATCGCCTCTGGGGTGTCCTCCTGGATGGTGGTTTGGGCGGGGATCGCCAGCAGCGAGGCCCCTACCCCGAGCACCGCGCACAGGGTGAGCGTGGGGGCGAGATGACCGCGCAGCTGGCCCAGCAGCACCAGGCTCCAGGCAATCGTGCCCAGCCCCGTGGAGGCCAGGCGCCGGCGGTTGAAGCGATGGCCCATCTGGGCCACCGCCACGGCGCCGATCGCCAGGCCGATGCCGCTCATCGCCAGCAGGGTGCCGAACTGGGTGGGGCCCAGGCCCTGAATGGCTGCGGCAAGGCTGATCGCCAGCACGTAGAGCGCTGCCAGCAGGCTGTAGAGCAACACCAGCTGCAACAGGGCGCTGCGCACGCTCGCTTGCTCCCGCAGCACCTCCAGGCCATCGCGCATCTCCTGCCACACGCTTTGCTCGCGCTCCTGGCGCGGCGCTTCATCCAGGCGGATCCAGGCGATCGAGAGGGCGGCCAGGCCGTAGCAGAGGGGCAGCAGGGCGAATTCGCCGTTGCTGATTCCGATCGCCTGCAGGCCGTATTTGAACAACCGCAGGATGGGATCGCCCAGGGCGAAGCCCACGATCGTGGCGCCCATGCTCGTGGCCTGATACAGCGAATTGGCCGCCAGCAACTGGCGGGTGGGCACCAGCATCGGAATCGCCGCCTGCTCCGCCGGGGCAAAGAACTGGGTGAGCACCGATTCGAGGAAGGTGATCACCAGCAGCGCCCAATAGCCCCAGCTCAGGCCGAGCCAGTCGGGGCCCGGCAGCAGGCTGAGTGGCGCCAGCAGGGCCAGCACCGCTCGGATGGCGTTGCTGGCCACCATCACCTCGCGCTTGCGCCAGCGGTCGGCCCAAACGCCAGCCACCAGACCCAGCACCATCGCCGGGATCGTGTTGGCCACGTAGATGCCGGTGGCCAGCAGAGTGATCAGTTGGGCACGGCTGTCGATGCTGAAGCGGAAGGCGCCGGCGGCTTCGGCCAGGGCGCCGTCGGCGGGCAGTGGTTCCGTCACCCAGTACTGGGCGATCAGGAACACCATCAACACGATGTAGAACTTGTCTGCCAGCTGGCTGAAGATCTGCCCCAGCCAGAGCTTGCGGAATTCAGGCAGGGCCAGCACGCCCTCCAGGCCGGTGGATCGTGGCGCGTCGCTCACGGGATGAATCGGTGGGGCCTGGTGTTCCGGCTCACGATGATGCCCCATCGCCCAGGTTGTGGCTCTCGCCGCTGAAGCACTGGCGCAGCAGCCGCCAGGAGCGTGGGCTGCGGCCCAGGTGCTCGCGGTTCCACAGCTCCACCAGCTGCAGCAGCCGCAGCCACACCAGCACCGGCCCCATCAGCTCGCCATCGCGCCGGCGAGGCAGGGCCGGCCGTAGCAGCCTCTGCAGCAGGGCCAGCTCGGAGGCGTTGAGCACCAGCTGGGCCCCGGCCACTGCGCCGATCACAAAGCCCTCCCCCGGCAGCAGGCTGCAGCGCCACTCCCAGTTCCCCAGGGGCGGCTCCAGGGGGGCACCGCTGCGGGCGCAGCAGGCGAGGGGCAGGGCATACCCCCCCAGAGCCAGCAGATGCACCATCCCCTGCACGGCGATCGCCAGGGCTTCGAGGCTGTCCTGGCGCTCCTTCACCACCAGCTCCAGCCGCCCCAGCTGCAGCAGCAGATCTTCAAGAACCCCCTCCACCGCCGCACCGCTCGGCACCAGCAGCAGCGCCTGCTCGGCCAGCCCCTGGGCGGCCGCCAGGCTTTCCAGGCGCTCCGCCAGCGCGGCGAAGTTGCGCTCCACCCGCAGCTGCCGCACCCGTTTGAGATCGCCCCGGCCGCCCACCTGCAGGTTGAGCAGGGCCAGCGGCACAGCCGCTGCCATCGAACTCTTCGGTCTGCGTGCCCCCGGCACCGCCAGTCGCACCAGTCCCTCATTCACGCTGAGCACGGTGATCAGGCGGTCGCTTTCCCCGAGGGGTGTGCTGCGCAGCACCAGCCCCTCGAGCCGCTGCTCGCCGCTCACGAGCCCACGTCGCCCTGGCGCAAGGCCTGCATCAGGGCCACGCCGCGGCTGGTGCCGAGGCGGCTCGCACCGGCCTCCACCAGATCCAGCGCCTGCTCAAGACTGCTGATGCCGCCCGAGGCCTTCACCGCAGCCCGGCCCCGGGCCAGCTGCCGCAGCAGCTGCACCTGCTCCACGGTGGCGGCGGGGCCGAAACCGCTGCCGGTTTTCAGCATCACGGCGCCCAGGTCGATGCTGGCTTCCACCGCCAGCTCCAGCGCTTCCGGGCTGAGGCGGCCCACCTCGAGGATCACCTTCAAAGGCAGGCCGAGCTCGGCGATCGGGGCGAGGTCGTTGCAGAAGGCGGTGCTGTCGCCATCGGCCAGGGCGCCGAAATCGGGCACCACGTCGAGTTCTTCAGCGCCAGCGGCGGCGGCCCACTCCGCTTCCGCCCGCTTGATCTCGGCGGGGATGGCGCCGAAGGGGAAACCCACCACGCTCACCAGCTTCGGGCCGCGGCTGCCGCTGGGCCCCAGCCGTTCCCGGGCTGCCGGCAGCCAGCGCGAGGCCACGCACACACCGCCAAAGCCGAAATGACGGGCCTCATCGCAGCAGCGCCGCACCACCTCCAGGCCCTGATGGGGATCCAACAGGGCGTGATCGATCAAGGGGGCGAGATCGGGAAGGTCGCGCAAGCGGGCCGGGGCTGGGACCCCACGAATCGGGTCCCAGTTTGGATGCCGGTTCAGCCCTTGGCCTGGATCACCCCGAAACCGCCGTGGTTGCGCCGATACACCACCTGCAGCTCGCCGCTGCCGGCATCGCGGAACAGATAGAAGTCGTGGTCGATCAGTTCCAGCTGATGCAGGGCCTCCTCCAGGTTCATCGCCGGCATGGCGAAATACTTGCGGCGCACGCCGCGGCTGGGCAGGCTCGCCTCCTTGCCCTCGAGCAACGATCCGCTCACGGCTTCCTCGCCAGCTAGGTCCGCCAGGCTTGGGGTGGAGCTGGCGTGGTGGCCGGGGCTGTGGTGGTGATCGCCGTGGCGGTCTTTGTAGCGGCGCAGCTGGCGGGTGAGCTTGCCGGCTACCAGATCAATGCTGGCGTAAAGGTTTTCGCTGCGTTCCTGGGCGCGAATCACGGTGCCGTTGGCGAACACCGTCACCTCAGCGGTCTGCTGGGGCACCCGCGGATTGCGGGCCACGGAGAGATGCACGTCCGCCTCCTTCACCATTCCATCGAAATGACTGATGGCTCGACTGAGCTTGTCTTCGGTGTAGTCGCGGATGGCTGGAGTGACCTCCAGGTTGCGGCCGTGAATCAACAGCTTCATCCCTTGCCTCCCGGGCGATGGGCTCGTTTGAACGCTAGGAACGGTGCGTGATTTCCACCACCGCCGACGCAATCTGTTTCGAGCCCGCCGGGCTGGTGCCCTTCGAGCGGGCCTGGGGCTGGCAGCAGCAGCTGCAGCAGCGGCTGCTGGCGGATCCGCATGGTCCGGAGGCGGTGCTGCTGCTGGAGCACGAGCCCTGCTACACCCTGGGCCGCGGCGCTGATCCGGGCTTTCTGGGTTTCGATCCGGCCCAGCCGCCGGCACCGCTGTTCCGCATCGATCGCGGCGGTGAGGTGACCCACCACTGCCCCGGCCAATTGGTGCTCTACCCGGTGCTCAACCTGCAGCGCCATGGCGCTGACCTTCACCTCTATCTGCGGGAGTTGGAAGGGGTTGTGATCGATCTGCTGGCGGAGCTGGGCCTGCGGGGTGAGCGGCTGGAGGGGCTCACCGGTGTGTGGCTCGACGGCCGCAAGCTCGCCGCCATCGGGGTGGGGGCGCGCCGCTGGATCAGCCAACACGGGCTGGCCCTGAATGTGGAGGCGGATCTGGCGGGGTTCGCCCAGGTGGTGCCCTGCGGCATCGCCGATCGGCCGGTGGGGCGGCTGATCGACTGGCAGCCCGAGCGATCGGCCCAGGCGCTGCGGCCGCTGCTGCTGCGCTGCTTCAGCCGCCGCTTTGGCCTGCAGCTGCGAGCTCCCACCCCCCAGGAAGCCCTGCGGGGGTGGTAAGACCGGGGCCACAGCCAATGCCGCAGATGCCGCGTCAGATGCCCACTGCTGAGATCCGCTGGAGCGGCAGCCGCCGCGATCAGCAGGCCCTGGCGCAACGCACCGATTGGAGCAACCTCACGGGCCTTGAGCAGCTCTGGGGGCCGTTGGCCGAGCGCTATGGGGATGCCACCGCCCTGGATGCGCCCCATGCCAAACCACCGGAGCGGCTGAGCTTCCGCGATCTGCAGGCCCGCATTGAGCAGGCCGCCGCCGGCTTTGAGGCCCTGGGGGTGAAGCCGGGCGAAGTAGTGGCGTTGTTTTCAGAAAACAGCCCCCGCTGGTTGGTGGCGGATCAGGGGCTGATGCGGCTGGGGGCTGCGGATGCCGTGCGCGGCAGCGGTGCCCCGGTGGAGGAGCTGCGCTACATCGCCGCCGATTGCGGGGCTGTGGCGCTGGTGCTCGAATCAGCGGAGCTGCTCAGCCGCCTGAAGCTCAGCAGTGAGCTGCTGGGCCAGCTGCGCTTTGTGGTGGTGCTGCAGGGCGATCGTGGCTCGGTGGTGCCGGTGCTGCCCTGCTTCACCTGGGAGGAGTTGATGGCCCGCGGCGCCGCAGCGCCCGCGCCGGCCTGGCCCCAGGGGGGCGAGCAGCGGCTGGCCACGGTGCTCTACACCTCCGGCACCACCGGTCAGCCCAAGGGCGTGCCCCTCAGCCACGCCAACCTGCTGCATCAGCTCCGCCATCTCGGCGTGGCGGTGGCCCCACAGCCGGGCGATCGGGTGCTGAGCGTGCTGCCGATCTGGCATGCCTACGAGCGCAGCGCCGAATATTTCCTGCTCGCCTGCGGCTGCTCGCAGACCTACACCAACCTCAAGCAGCTACGGCCCGATCTGCAACGGGTGCGGCCCCACTACCTGATCAGCGTGCCGCGGCTGTGGGAGGCGCTGCTCAGCGGTTTTGAGGATGCCCTGGCGGCGATGCCCGCCGCCCGCCAAACGCTGCTGCGCTCGGCTCTGGGTCTGAGCCGATACCACTGCCTGGCGCGGCGGGTGGCCGCTGATCGCACCCTTGCGCCAGAGCCGGCCGGGCGCCGGCTGCTGGCGGCGGGTGGGGCGCTGCTCAGTTGGCCGCTGCATGGCCTGGCCAGCCGCATGCTCTGGCCGAAGGTGCGGCAGCAGCTGATCGGTGGTCGCCTGCGCACGGCCATCAGTGGTGGTGGTGCCCTGGCGATCCACGTGGATGGCTTCTTTGAAGCGGTGGGCATCGAGCTGCTGGTGGGCTACGGCCTCACGGAAACCAGCCCGGTGCTCACCTGCCGCCGCCGCTGGAACAACCGCCGCGGCAGCTCGGGCCAACCCCTTCCCGGCACAGCGATCCGGATCGTGGATCCCGAGAACGGTGCGTTGCTGCCGGTGGGGGTGCAGGGCCGTGTGCTCGCCCAGGGGCCGCAGGTGATGGCTGGCTATCTGGGCAAGCCCGACGCCACCGCCCAGGTGCTCGATGCACAGGGCTGGTTCGACACCGGCGATCTGGGCCATCTGCTGGCGGATGGAACCCTGGTGCTCACCGGCCGCGCCAAAGACACGATCGTGCTCAGCAGCGGCGAAAACATCGAGCCGGGCCCCCTGGAGGAGTGCCTGGTGGCGTGCACCCTGGTGGAGCAGGTGCTGCTGGTGGGGCAAGACCGCAAGGCGCTTGGCGCCCTGGTGGTGCCGAAGGCCGAGGCGCTCGCCAGCTGGGCCCGCGAGCAGGGGCTGCCCCTGCCGCAGGGCAACATTGCTGATCCAACGCTGCTCAAGGCCCTCACCGGCCGGCTGAACCGGCGCCTGCAGGCCCGCCCCGGCGGCAGGCCGGATGAGCGCTTGGCGGGCGTGGCCCTCGTGGAGCCCTTCACGCTCGACAACGGCCTGCTCACCCAAACCCTGAAGCAGAAACGCGAACGCATCGTGGCGCGCGATGGGGCGGCGATCGAGGCGATCTACGGCCGTTAATCGGATCCGCCGGGCGCCGGTTGTGCCGGGGCTCAGCGGGCCGGAAACCCGCCCGGCCGCTGCATTGCCCCAGCCGCCCAACGCTGACAATCTGTGCGCTGATTGTTCAAACCCATGGCCGACGGCAGCCTCTCGATCAAGCGTTCGATCACCGTGCGCGCTGTGGTGACCCCGCGCTGGAAAGAGGACGCCGAGCGTGAGATCAGCAACGCCATCGCCGGCAGCGATGCCCAGCTCGGTCAGCTGGAGCAGGAAGGCCAGCAGCTGGTGGATGCGATCCGCAGCCAGAGCGCCAACCCCCTCGATCCCCGCGTGCAGGATCAGGTGGCTTCGGTGCAGGAGCAGGTGGCCGCCAAGCGGGCTGAGCTCGAGGAGCAGAAGCGCCAGCTGATCGAGCAGCAGCGCCAGGTGCGCGATCTGGAGATGGAGCAGATCGTGGATCAGGGCCAGCTCGAGAGCTTCTGCGATGTGGGCGTGGGCGACAACCTCGTGGAGAAGTTGTCGGTGGCCGTGGTGGTGCGCGATGGCGTGATCGAGGCGATCGAAGGCACCCTCTGACCCGCCGTGGCGGGGGAGCGAGCCACGTAAAATCCGCCCCAATTGCGCGGCAGACCTCCGTTGGCCACCCACGAAAATGGCAAAACCTTGTGCTGGTCTTGCTTCTAGGGTTGGAACAGGGGTTGGAACAGGTGTCTGATAGGCGCTAAGGTCGGTCTATGACTGACCTGGAGGCGGGAGGGTTGGAACGGATGTTGGTCTGTTCCAACCCCAGTTGTTGTGGGCGATGCCAAAGATTGAGATAAAAGAATCGACGCTGAATGGTCAGGCACATGTGATCAAATATGTTGATCGCTGTGCCTTCTACTTGAGGGTTAATAGGGGCGGGAAGAGATATACCAATGTTTCGCTGAATACGTCAGATCTTTTGCAGACAC
>Ga0194119_10001102_pt1 | contig 50344 bp, 22 predicted proteins | sample TA2MahC100mmetaG_FD_148620 | JGI IMG/M metagenome (GOLD analysis project Ga0194119, IMG submission 148620) | Freshwater microbial communities from Lake Tanganyika, Tanzania - TA2015018 Mahale Deep Cast 100m | ecosystem: Environmental > Aquatic > Freshwater > Lake | place: Tanzania: Lake... | reverse complement strand
ACCTGTATCTTAGCCATATGAACAAAACCACTCAAACCACCATGACAACCTACAACGGCTGGGCTAACTACGAAACCTGGAATGCTGCTCTGTGGATTGGCAATGATGAGTTTCTGTATAACACTGCAAAGGCTTGTGTGACCTTCTGTGGTGACTCTGAGACCCCATGGGCTAAGTTCGTTCGTTGTATGACTGAGGGCCAGATTGGTCGTCATCTGATGCAAACTCCTGATGGGGTTAGCTGGGATGATGACAAGATCTGTGATGTCGAGATGAATGAAATGATGAGTGATCTTTGATCATTCGTCTATACTTTCCAACACACCTTCGCTAACAATCTCATGACCAACATTGACATCTCCAAAGCAAGCAAACTGGATCTCCTGGTTGCTGATGTGCAGGGGCAGATTAAGTACACTGTGCTACCCACCCGTAAAGCTAAGAAATCTGAGCTGATCATGAGCCGCACGAATGGCCCTCGGACTAACACTAACCGTCGCGGTCAGGCATACAATGGGCACGCCACACATGCACAGAATGCTATCACTGAGGGCAACGGTGCAGCATACTTCAAGACCAGCGGCTGAGGGCTTATGTGTCCCCTCTGAGGCTTATGAGCACTTGGAGGGGACACGAATAGACCTAGGAGGAGCAGCGATGCTCGTGTAGCTGGCGCAGTTTGAGCAGCGGTTTTGTGCGCGGTTTATGTTAGCGCGGGGCGCGGTGGCCCCCGTATATAAAACCGCTCACTACCCTAATCTATAACGACCCCAAAAAGCGCTCATAAAGCCTTTCGTATTCAAAATTTTTTTTGCCGGCCCCTAAATATCACAGGGAACACATAATAATTTACGTGTATTACAAGAAACTTGATATTAATAACTTTGACAGTATTCAAGAAACTATAAGTCCTTATGTGATTCAGTTTATAAATCGAAGTGAAAAATTATTTTACAATTTAATTTCAGAAGAAAACCTTCAAGAATTTAAAAAAAATATTCCAGAATTATTTGAATGTATTCATAAAGAATTAAACTCTGAGGTTATATTTGCATCATATCTTTTTGTAGATATAGATACTCATGTTCCAATACACACAGATGCGGGTAATTCATCAACTGGAAAAAGAATTCGATTAAATTGGCCTATTTTAAATGGAGAAAGTGCAGAAACAGTTTTCTATCAAAAAAAGAATGAAGATATTAAAGGAGTACTTCATTCACACCGATGGGGGACAGGGACATATTATGATCTGAATGATTGTAACGAAATAGATAAATACGTCTTAGATATTCCAACATTAATGAATGTCAAAGAACTTCATAGCGTTCGAATTTTAAATCAAGAATTGCCAAGAATTTTACTCTCAATGAGACTATCAAATGAAAAAGAAATCTTCCAAAAATATTTCTAGAATTAACACATTATCTTCATTTGTAGGTGTACCATTTAACGATACACTTGAAAGTTTTTTGGATACGCATGAAATTGGTGAAAATATCGAATGTTATCAATTATTGTATTGTCCTTACGCCAGTGGAACATCTTTTAATGATTTAAATCAAATTGAATTTAGTAGTAGAGTTGTGATTTTAAATATCATGGATTCAATAGTCGATGAATATGATAATCTGGATATAAAACAGATCACGCAATTTTGTAAAAATCACTCAGAACAAAATTTTATTATATTCAATGTTCATTTAGATCTTCAAAAACAGTTTAATATTCCTAATTTATATTTTGATTCAATTATACCTACAAGTTTTGCAAGTAATTTTACTCCTGTTGAAAAAAAAGAAATTTCAAATCGATGGATATCATTAAATCGAAATACTAAATTACATAAAATTTTAGCAATATGTTATTTGTTATCTAAAGATTATTATCGAAATGGTGATATTTCAGTTAGAATGGATGAATCAACACTTTCAACCTTTCCTCAATATAAAAATATATCAGATGTAGCAATATTGTCAAATGAGTTAAAAAGAACTTTAACAAAAGGTTTTACACGGTTTAAAGAAAAAGATTTTAATTTATTATCCATTGATGACTTTGCAAAAAATGATGATCGAGTTGCAAATAATTACAATACAAATATAAAACCAGCTTATGAAAATGTTGGAATTGAAATTATACCTGGATCAATCTTTTTTGAAAGATCTCCATTACTCAGCGAAAAAGAACTACAATCGATCTATGGCCAAAATTTTCCAATCTATCTGAATGGGCCTGGGATGGTAAAAGGAATTAAAAGCTATTTGGATATCGATACGTTTGATGATATTATTGATCATAGTTATGATGAGATTGAGAATCCATTTGAAAGACTTGCGGCTGCAATTGATCGAAATGAAACATTATTGAATGGATCAACAAATATCAGTGAGTTATGGCACGATAATGAAAAAAGATTCAAAGATAATGTAGATCGACTGGATAATTTTATGCATGATAAAACATGCCAAAGAACATATAATCATGGTAAAATTAAAAAAGCCTTAGAGCATTTTAAAGTTTCAGTTTCAGATAAAGTATGATTTTAGAAAATGATAAGCCAGTTAAATTTATTGGCTATCCAGAATCTTCAATGGTCGAGACAGCATTAAATTTTGTTTTACCAGAATCGAAGAATCAAATAGATGTAATTACTCCAGAATTATTTTTAGAGTTAACGAATAAGTCTGATTATCAATATCTTGTTGCATTTTGTATTGATACAGACCTAAGAAAAATTATCTGTGATGAAATTGATAATTTGAATTTAGATTGTATTACCTATGTACACGATACTTGTTTAGTTCCAGAAACATGTAAATTAGGCAAAGGTGTACTCATTGGTGCATTCAGTTCAGCGTTATATGCAAGTGATATTGGAAATCATTGTTGGATTGAAAGTTATTGTCTAATTGCACATCATGTGAATATGGGCCGGTGTTGTGTCTTGCACTCTGGAGTTGCTATCGCAGGTAAAACAAATATTGGGGAAAATTGTATATTTAAATTCAAATCCTCAGTACTGAGTAAAACAACAATTATTGACAATGTTACTGTAGGTGCATATAGTAATGTAACTAAAGATATTACAAAGCCAGGAAGATATCTTGGATCTATTGCTCGATATGTTCCAGAACAAAATTGAAAAAATAAAAATCCTATATAATGTTTGAAATGAATCATTAAATATATGGAACTTAAGTTGGATTATCAGGAAAAAGATTTACTGATCGACTGTATTCAATATCGTCTTGATGTTGATAAAGTCTTAGTAATTAACGAATCTCTCAAAAACGAAATTGAAGATCTATTATCAAAAATTGATGAAGAATGTCTTTAATTTAACATTCTAAATAAATCAGAAACCATTGCATGAATTGACTTGTGGTGGTATAATGAAAACATTGCAATTCTAATTTTATGTCTAAAGGATTTACAATTAAAGCTACAGCTCCAACTCCAAAAAAGAACGAAGAAGATTTCGATCTACAGTCTGCAAAAGAGTTGGTAAAAGGTAAAAATATTATATTTTGTTTACCTGGTCGTTCATGTTCTTATATCTTTTTAAAGAATTTTGTTCAATTGTGTTTTGATCTTGTACAATCTGGTGCAAGTATTCAAATCTCACAGGATTACTCTTCCATGGTAAACTTTGCACGTTGCAAGTGTCTTGGTGCAAACGTTCTACGTGGTCCAAAACAGATTCCTTGGGATGGTAAACTCAACTATGATTACCAACTCTGGATTGATAACGATATTGTATTTGATACCGAGAAGTTTTATCGTCTTGTCGCAATGGATAAGGATATTGCGGCTGGTTGGTATATGACTGAAGATGGTCAAACGACTTCAGTTGCTCATTGGCTTGAAGAAGATGACTTTAGGAACAATGGTGGAGTGATGAATCATGAGACCGGAGAGACTATGCAGAAGCGCCGTAAGCCCTTTACGGTTGATTATACGGGGTTTGGTTGGGTTCTGATTAAGAAGGGTGTATTTGAGTCTCTAGAGTATCCCTGGTTCGCTCCAAAGATGCAAGTCTTTGACTCTGGAGAGGTTCAAGATATGTGTGGTGAAGACGTATCGTTCTGTCTTGATGCAAAAGAGGCGGGATTTGAGATCTGGTGTGATCCGAAGATTCGCGTAGGACATGAAAAGACTCGTATTCTTTGATTATGTGTCGAATTCCTAGAAATTAATGTTTTGGCGCGTTTGAAGGCAATTTTGGCGCGCAAGTAAAACCAACTGTGAGGTATTAGAAAAATGGCAGTAAAATCAAAAGGTGGATTAAATAAAAATGTAGGTTATGTACCTGGAAAACCCAAACTGACTCGTCAAGGTATGGGAACTGGAACTAAATATGCTGCAACAAGCCGTAACAAGGCTCGTAAACCTTATCGAGGACAAGGAAAATGAGTAAAACTCAAAGAACAGTAAGAGAGGGCAATCTTTGCCGACCAGATAAAAGATATAAAGGTATTAAAACCCAAGCAAAAGCAAATAAAGGCAAAAAGTCTAAATAATTTTAAGTTATTATTTTCACCACAATGTCAGAAGACCTAAATCCAAAACTAGGACCAAATCTTGCAGATGCTCCTGAAACTCCTCCAGTAGATGCTAAAGTTTTTGGTTATAATGTTGCACAACAAGTAAGAAGTAATTACGTTTCTAAGCCAAATCCAAATTCTCCTCTTGCAGCAGGATAATTATGAATGAAAAAGAAGCTTATATTTTATCATGGGCTAAAGATGTAGCTAAAGAAAGAGAAGAACTTGGAGGATTCTCTGTTTGTCCTTATGCTTCTAACTCTAAAAATAAAATTATTGAGTGTCCAATTGATGATATTGTACCTGAACCAGGTTATGATGTCATCATTTTTATTGTAGATGACTTTTGGAATTTAACTCAAGTTAAGAAATGGGTAGATATCTATAATGAAAAGTTCCCCTACTACACATTTTTTGAAGATTGTGCGTCTCAACCTACTTTTATCAATGGGGTTCAAACAAATAATAAGAAATTTAACTTAATTTTGTGTCAATCTAAGGTAAAATTGAGCAAAATTCGCAAAAAATTAGCAAAAACTGAGTATTATACTTATTGGAACGAAGAATATCTTAAAAAAATACTTGGTGATGAGTACGAATCGGTAATGACAGACGAAATTTCGGGATAGCAACCCCGTAAAAAGTTCTGATTTAACAAATCAGGAGCTAAAATGTCAAATTTACCAGTCGATAGAGACTCGAATTACATGAAGGAAACGTGGGGGACCACAAAATTGATCACTGATTATGGATCTGACGATTTTTTGAAGAAAATTGAAGATTTAGAAGCAAAATTAGTGACTTTCGAAGGTAAAGATTATAGCGGACACTATACTTATGGGTATGGGTTCTTCTCTGAGCGGATAAAAACGCAAAATCAACTACATGAGCAGATTCGTAATGATGAAGATTATGATGATTGGTCATACGGAACTGAACCAACCTATGGTAAAAAGTGGTAAAAGGTCTTATACATATAATAAATACCCTTAGTTTGAGTGATGAGAAGGATTTCTAGAAAATTTAGAGACATTAGTCTTTCATTTACTAGAAATCCTGTAACTAATGATATTTTATCATTAAATGATGCTGATGCTATTAAAAAATCTGTAGTTAATCTAGTTAGAACTAGAATTGGAGAAAAATTTTTTAATAGTCTTATAGGAACTAATATTGAAAGTTCAGTTTTTGAACTTCAATCAATTCCTTTAGCTAGATCTTTACAAATAGATATTGAAATTTTGCTTAAGAATTTTGAACCAAGAATTAAAATATCTTCTGTTGAAGTTAGTTATCCAGATTATACTAATGAATTAAATATTGCAATATCTTACGATGTTATTGGATTATCAATTCCTCCTCAAACAGTAGACTTCATATTACAACCAACTAGAGTCTAATGTCATTTAATCAATTCACAAATTTAGACTTTAACGATCTAAGAATACAGATCAAAGACTATTTGCGAGCAAATAGTGAGTTCACCGACTTTGATTTTGAAGGATCTAATTTTTCTACACTAATTGATCTCTTAGCATACAATAGTTATATTACTGCCTATAATACGAATATGGCAGTAAATGAAACTTTCTTAGATAGTGCAACTCTTAGAGAAAATGTTGTTTCACTGGCTCGTAATATAGGTTATGTTCCTAGGTCAAGAAGATCTTCAAGGACAAAAATAAGTTTCTCAGTGGATATGAGAAACAATAACAATTCTAGAACAGTTACTGTTTATGCAGGCACTATTGTATTAGGGGCTGTAGTTGGTGGCAATTTTATATTTTCAATTCCAGAAAATGTAACCACTCCTATAGAAGGTGATGGATTTGCACATTTTAATAATTTAGAAGTATATGAGGGGAGATATTTAACTAGTACTTTTATAATGGATTATTCCCAAAAAAATCAAAGATTTATTTTACCAAATCCAAATATTGATACTACTACTATTAGAATTAAAGTTACAGATCAAGTTACTGAAATTTATACAATTTATAATAATATTTTAAACATTAATAAAGACTCTAGAATATTTTTGATTCAGGAAGTTTCCGATCAAAAATATGAAATTAGATTTGGGGATGATATTTTAGGAAAAAGACCTCCAGATGGAAGCAGAATTGAAGTTAGCTATATTGTTACGAGTGGTACTTCTGGTAATGGTGCAAATAATTTTACTTTTGCCGGAATATTGAAAGATAATAATCTTGAAGAAATTTCTTCTGGAGTTTCTTTACCTCTTACTGAGTTTCCATCACAAAATGGTGATGAAATTGAAAATATTGATTCAATTAAATATTTGGCTCCAAGAGTTTATGCTTCTCAGTATAGAGCAGTAACAGCAAATGACTATAAGGGATTGATACCGTACATATATTCAAATGTTGATTCTGTGACTGCTTATGGTGGAGAAGAGTTGGATCCACCTGAATATGGTAAAGTATTCATTTCTATAAAACCAAGAAATGGGCAATTTTTATCATCTTTAACAAAACAGGAAATATCCAGATCATTAAAACAATATTCAATAGCTGGCATTAAGCCAGAAATTGTTGATTTGTCATATTTGTATGTTGAAATAGATTCTTCCGTTTATTACAACGTAAATAGGTCTACTCGTCCAGAATCTATCAGAGGAAAAATTTTAAATACTTTAACAACATACTCAAAATCTTCTGATGTTAATAGTTTTGGCGGAAGATTCAAATATAGTAAGGTTGTTGGATTAATTGATGATTCCGATAAAGCAGTAACATCGAATATAACAAAAGTTAGAATGAGGAGAGATTTAATTCCAAAATTAAACACTGCTGCAACATATGAGTTATGTTTTGGAAATAGAATACATATTAAAAAAAATGGATACTCCATTAAATCAACAGGATTTAAAATATTTGGAACTTCAGAAATAATTTATATGGCGGATGTACAAGTACAAGATAGTGCAACAGCGGGAACATTAGATACATCTAAAACGACAAATTTTGGAAGAATATTCTTTTTTAAATTGACAAATAATGTTCCTACGATAGTTACTGCAAATGCTGGAACTATTGATTATAAAAAAGGAGAGATACTTTTGAATGTGGTAAATATAATAGATTCAACTACAGAGAGTGGAGTAATCGAAGTTCAAGCTATTCCCGAATCCAATGATGTTATTGGATTGAAAGATTTATATCTTCAAGTTGATATACAAAAATCAGTGGTAAATATGATTGAAGATAGTATTACCTCAGGTGAAAATATTTCAGCTACACAATATGTTTCAACATCAAGCTATCTAAACGGACAGTATACTAGATAAAATGTCAGAAATTAAAAGAGTAAAAATTGATTCTATAATAGAATCTCAAATTCCCCAATTTCTAAGTGAAGACTCTCCATTATTTGTTGAGTTTTTAAGACAATATTACAAATCTTTAGAACATCAGTCTGGAACGGTTGATTTAGCTTCAAATATAAACAAGTATAAAAGTACAAGTGAATTCAACCCACTAAAATTGGTTGCGGCAACTGAATTAAGTAGTAATCTATTGACATATGACACCACTATAACAGTAGATAGTACAGATGGTTGGCCAGATACATATGGATTATTAAAAATTAATGATGAAATCATCACATATACTGGTATAACGACAAATACGTTTACTGGGTGTATCAGAGGATTTTCTGGAATTGATTCTATAGAATCTTTTGAAAATTCTGAATTTTTAAATTTTTCTAAAACTTCAGCAACTGAACATTCTTCCGGATCTGAGGTTATTAATTTAAGTAATTTATTTTTACTTAAATTCTATGAGAATTTTAAGTATGAGTTTTTCCTTGGATTTGAAAATAGAAATTTTGATGAAAATGTTTCGATAGAAAATGTACTTTTAAATGCAAGAAATTTTTATATTTCAAAAGGTACAGATTCTTCTTATAAATTTTTATTCAAAGTATTGTATGGAAGTGATATTGATGTAATAAAACCAAATGATTTTACATTAAAACCATCTTCAGATACTTTTTTTGTTACTAAAAATATTCTTGTAGAGAAAATTTCTGGAGCAGATCCAGTAAACACTAAAGGAAACTTTTTATTTCAAAATACTGGTATTTCAACCGCAACCGGTTCTATCTTTAATATAGAATTCAGACCAGTATCAGGTAAAAATTTATATGAAATTTCTTTAGATTCATCTTCCCTCTCTGGAACTTTTCGAGCTACAGGCCAAACAAAAATACTTGAAGATGTTCAAGTGGGAGCTAACAATATTATAGTTGATTCTACTGTTGGATTTGAAAAATCTGGAAAAATTTTAGTCAAACCCGAAAATTCAGACTTTATAGAAATTTTTTATACGGATAAAACTTCCACCCAATTTTTAGGAGTAACTGGTGTAACAAAAAAATTAAATTATGGGCTTTTCTTAGTAGAAGATAAATTTGCTTATAGTTATGTTGGATTTGGAAATACTTCTAAAGTAGAATTTAGAGTCGTAAATGTTATTCAAGATATTGATTATAAAACTACTAATAATCTAAGAGTAGGGGATAAAATTAAATTATCTTCTTTTGGTAAAAATTTATTGGATGATGTGAGATTTAATTCATGGATATACAATATTCCAACAAAACATGATGTTGAATTATCTGAACAACAAAGTTCAAATAAGTTTAGATTTACTCTATATGATAAAATATCTGCATATAACCAAGAGAAAATATTAGTTTTTGATGAAAACTCTAATTTTGTTCAGGCTGAAATTATAGGCATCGAGTTTCCTATTTCTGATCAGATTAAAAAATATTCCAATCAAATATTGGTGCAACTTACACAAGTAGGTATAAATGTAAATAAAATTAAATGTATACAAAAAACAATTAATAAATCAAATCACTATACTAATTATTTTCCTGATATTGTAAAATATCCTACTGGAGTTCAAAATAGTTATTTGGGTAAAGATAATAAGTATTTTTATGTGACTTCTTCGGGACTGCCAAATTATACAATTTACGTGACCGATGATAAAAGAACCGTACAAACGTTTGTACAATCAAATAGACCTGCAGAATTTCAAGGATTTACGTCAACTTTTTATGTTCCAAGTCATAACTATTCAAATGGTAATTTAATATTTTATAATACAAATAATTTTAATTCTTCTGGAATATCCACCGGTTACTACTATGTCACTTCTGTTGATCCAAACAATATAAAACTATCATTTAGTAAATCAGATATTTTTTCCAAGAAATATCTTGAAGCTAAATCAGGAATTTCTTCAGATACTATAGTTATTGGTGGATTCGCAAATAAAACTTTAAATCACCAAAAAATTCTTAAAAAGTTTCCATTTACTCCAACAAAAGTTTCTTCTGCTGACGATATTAGTAAGAGAACTACAAATAACAAACAAGTAGGTTTAATGGTAAACGGTGTTGAATTATTATCTTCAACATATTATGATGAAAATATTTTTTACGGACCTATAGATTCTATAGATGTTACTAATAAAGGAGTTGGATATGATGTTGTAAATCCTCCTACTATTGAAATTATAGATTCATCAGGACTCGGCGCAAAAGCTCATGCAAATCTATCAGGTAAAGTTGAAAAAATAAAAATAATCTCTCCAGGAATAGGATATCAATCTAAACCCAAAATTAATATTTTTGGTGGTAATGGAGCGGGTTGTTCATTAGAATCGAATTTAGTGAAATCAAGATTATCTTATGGATTTAAATCAGAAATAAATGTTGACGATACAAATAATATTATTTCGTTCTTAACAAATATTGCTTTTGAAGATGGGGAAGAGATAGTATATGATTCAAATACTAATTTAGACGTGCCTGGATTAGTAAATGGGTCATCTTATTATGTTGGAATAGTAAGTGATAGTAAAATTAAACTTTATACAACAAAAGAAGAATCTCTAAAGAAAATTAATGAAGTTAATATTATTGGAGTTAGTTCTGGATTTCATTATTTTAGTACCTTAAAAAGTAAAAATACAATAACCGAGATTTATGTTAAAGATCCTGGACAAGGATATTCAAACAGAAAAGTAAAAGTTTTATCGGTCTTATCATTTGATAATGATACTATTGGAATCAATACTTTTGATTCATATGTTTTTGCTCCAAATCACGGATTTTCAGATGTTGAACTTGTTACTTATTCTACTACGGGAACACCAATATCTGGACTCAATACTTCCCATTATTATTATATAAAAGTTTTAGATGAAAATAAATTTAAACTTTCTTTCGCTGGAGTTGGAATTTCCAGTTTAACCACTGATAATTATGTAAATAAAAAATATATTAAATTTGAGTCTCTTGGAGTCGGAACACATATTATTGGATACCCGCCTATAACAATAAGTGTAGAAGCTACTTCTTCTTTGGGATCCACATCTATAATTTCTCCGATCTTAAAACCGGTAGTTCTGGGACAAATAGAAGATATTTATTTGGAAACTGGTGGGGTTTCTTACGGATGCACAGATATAGTAAATTTTCATAGGAGACCTTTTGTAGGAGTATCTAGTATAAAATCTGAAGCTTCCTTGGTTCCTATTGTTGTTAATGGTAAAATTGTGGATGTTAAAATAACCAATGGTGGTAAAGGGTATAGGGAAGACTCTGATATTATCATTACAGGTGATGGAGATTTTGCTAAAATTGAACCAATTATTAATTCTGAAGGAAAATTAGTTCAAACCAATATAATTGATGGTGGAGTTGGATATGGCATATCAAATACAAGTATAAGACTGGAAAATAGAGGAAAGAGTGCAAAGTTTTTGGCAAATCTAAAACAATGGAAAGTTGATCAAGTAGTAAAATTTCAAAATTATACCAATGAAAACGATGATTCTATTCTTTTAGACCCTCAAAATCAAGAGTTAGGACTGCAAGTTTGTTCATACTACATTCCAAAAAAATTAAGATATCAACTTTCTGATAATTTTACTGCATCTAATAAAGAAACTTCAGGAGAACTGCGACATTCTCCTATATTTGGATATGCTTATGATGGAAACCCTATATATGGACCTTACGGATATGGAAATGCTTCTGGAGGAGCAATACGACAAATAAAAACTAGTTATGTATTAAAAGCGGTTACAGATCCAGATATTAGACCATCTAGTTTTCAAGCAGGATACTTTGTTAATGATTATGTGTATGATGGTTCTGGAGATCTTGATGAACATAATGGGAGATTTTGTGTAACTCCAGAATATCCTGATGGAGTTTATGCATATTTTTACAGTGTTGATATTGACATTTCTAAAGTAGCAAAAAATAGATATCCATATATTGTTGGACCAACATTTAATAATATACCATTAGAAGAAAACTTTTTACCAATATATAATCAAGGATATGACTTTTTTACAAATGAAGTCACAAGAAATGTAGGACCATACTATTTAAATTATTCAAGATCATCTTATGGACTCATAGATAATGTTTCCGATAATTATAAACAAGAATTTCAAATTACAAATTTAAATTCTGGAACAATACAAGACGTTTCAATATTTTCTCCTGGCCACAATTATAAAGTAAATGATTTGATTCTTCTGGATAATAAAGGTTCAGGTGGAACTGGAGCCAATATTGTAATATCAAAATTAAAGGGAAAGGAAATTAAAAATATCTCCGTACAATCGAAATCTTTTTCAAATGTAGTTTTTGTCCCCAAATATAATCAGATTGAAGCACAATTTGATACACCTCATCAATTTTATAATTTAGAACCAGTAACTATTTCTGGAGTTTCTACAATATCTGCAATTGAGTTAGAAGGTTTATATAAAATTAATGTTAATGATAAGGTAGTTCAATTAATAGAAAGTATTCCTACACAAGCAGTCACTGGAATATCTACTTTTATAAAAGTAAAAGATATTTCTGGTTTTTCTGTAAATGATTTTATTGGAATAGGAACAGAAACGTTGTTAATAACTGGAATTTCTCCACAAAGATCTGGATTCTTTGTGAACAGAATTTCCAATACGGGAGTTCATACTTCTGGAATAGATGATGTTGTTCTTCTTCCTAAGAAATTTACCTTTAAAACTGAAAATCCAATAGCTGGAGTCTTTATTCCCAATACAACTACATTTTTCGATCCAAAAGAATCTGTTGGAACAGGATTTTCTGGAATAACTAGGACTGTAGTTGGATTAGGAACCACTTCTTTTGAATCTAGATTCATACCTGCAAAATCAATTTATTTACCAAACCACAAATTCTACACAGGTCAACCCCTGACATATAATGCTGGACTTAGTGGAACACCCTTGTATATCAATAAGGTTGGTTCTGGAGTATCTTTTACTATTGTTAATAATCAAACAGTTTATGCTGTAAATCTAGGAAAAGATTACATAGGTATATCAACAGTTGGGTATACAACTTCTACAGGTATAGGTACAGATTTGGCCTGTGTAGAATTTTGGAACATAGACCAAGCTTTTGGAGTTGTTGGATCGGCACATTCACTTACAACTCAAAATCAAAATCTTACTGCTAGTGTAAACAGAGTTTCTGGAATTGTAACCACATCGGAAAACCATGGTCTATCTGTTGGTGACCAAGTTGAGTTTAAAATTCTAAGTACTTTAACTGAATCACATAAATTATTTTTTGATAAAATTAATAGAAAAGTTTTAATTGGACAATATACTTTTAATAATTCAAACGTTTCACTTTCAAATAATTCTATAAAAAATACTTCTTTCCGAAATATAAAAAATGGAACAAAAGTTGTTTATTTTGCTGATAATCCATTAGGTGGATTAACAAATGGAAGAGTATATTATATTTTTAAAAAAGATGTAGATATTATATCTTTTTGTGAATATGAAAGTGATATCTTCATTTCTAAAGAAATTGATATAACATCTCCTTCATCTGGAGGTTCACAATCAATAAAAATTATTAATCCACAAATAACTCCTTACAAGGGATCTATAATATCTTTTGATTTGTCTGATGCCTCACTATCTGATATGTCACTTGACTTTTATGTTGATAGCAATTTCACTAGAAAAATAGAATTTATTGGACTTTTTAACGATGGATTTGCTATTACGAGATCTGGAATTCCAGGACAAACAAACGCTTCAATAACTATTAACACAAATGTTAATGAGTTTCCAAAAGTTTTATATTATAAATTAAATCCAATAAGTCCATTAGATCAATCTAAAAATCAAATATCAACTGATGAAGAAGTAGTATCGTTCAATAAAATTACTGTAATCGAACATCAATTAAATACTAAAATTAATATAGATTTAATTAATAGTGACAATGCTTTTTCTTTTAATTCAGTAAAGAATTTAACTGATACTGAACTACAAATATTACCAAGTGCAAATATAAGTTATACCACTACATCTGAAAATGCAGATGGTCCTATTGAAGATGTAAAAGTTAATTTTGGTGGTAGAGGATATTTAAAATTACCAACTATTTCTAGGATTGTATCTGATTCCGGAAACAATGCTGTTCTTAAGTTAATATCCAATGATATTGGAAAAATTGAAACATTAACAAGAATAAAAGATGGATTTGATTATCCTACTGACCCAACTTTATCTGCACAATTATCCTCAATAATAGTTTGTGGAATAAAAAATATACGAACAATTGATAAAATAGAAATTTTAAATGCGGGTAAAAAATATAATACAGCTCCTGTTTTATTTGTAAAAAATGGTGGAAATATTGAATTAAAATCATCTATTAGTGGAGGGTCTATAGTTAAAGTTGATATTATAAAAAATTCCACATCTCTTAGTTCTCCATTAGAAATAATTCCAATTTATAATTCCAATGGATATGAAATAGATGCTTTCACTATATCTGGTAATGACGTAACGATAGAACTATTAAATACACCAATTTCATATCCATTAGTTAATATTGGATATGGATCAACTATAGTACAGTTTCCATTTTCAATTGGGGATAAAATTTTTATTGAAAAATGTACTCTAACTAGTCAAACTAGTGGACTAGCAAATTTTAATTCCTCATCATATGATTATACTTTCTTCACTGTTACTGGAGTAAGCACTTCAAATAATACCATAACTTATAGTATGTCTGGAATATCCACTGGAAGTTTCGGAACATATGATGATGAAAGAAGAGGTTACGTAATTAATAAAAAAGATATGGCTTCTTTTGAAATGGTCTTAAAAGACGATGTTACATATCAATCTTCTGAGAAGGTAGTTTCGCCTGGATTTAGTGGTAGAATAATGGAAAACGGGTGGGATGATAAATTAAATCAGATGAGAATTATCGATTCTTCTGGAACCTTTAAAATAGGAGATTCATTATTTGGAGAAACTTCAAAAATTACCGGTGTTGTTGAGTATCTTAGCTCTTTTGAACTAAATTCAACATTAGGTGCAATTAGAGATAAAGAAAATTCTTCAAATAACGATGGTATTTTAAATGAGTTTCAACAAAGAATTTCTGATAATTTTTATTATCAGAAGTTTTCTTATTCATTAAGAACTAATGTTCCATATTCAACATGGAGAGAATCTGTAAGATCAATCGTTCATCCATCTGGATTTCAAGAATTTTCAGATTATACTTTATATACTCAACCAACTTCTAATGAAGTTTTAGTAGGTATTTCAAAATCGGAAAATATGAAACCCAAATTATTGGGTTCAAGTTCATCACTCTTATTTAATATTGATAGTGAAGTTGATTTTGCATCAATAAAAAATTATGCACTAGTTTATGAAGATGATCTTTATCCAGATGGATCTACAGATAAAATTTTCTTTACTGAAGGAGTTGAGCTCAAACCATATATTTTAAATGAAACAAACAAAGTATTAAGAATAGATGATATTAGCCCAGAATTTACTGGTACTACGGAAGTATATTTAAATGGTAGATATGCCGATGCTGCTTCTCTCTTAGAATTGAATAATGAATTTATTCAACAAGAAGTTCTGTCCTTTGTTCAATTTAATTATCCTAATATTGGATTAAGCACAACATATAATGTTAGTTACATAGTTGACGCTGTAACACATGATCTAAAATATAACTCCAATAATTTATCCGTAGAAGCTGGACTTTCTTATTGGAATGCCGGATATTCATATACTTCAGCTGAAACTGATCGAATTTTATTTGCTTATAATTATGTTAAATTTATTGGTCAATATATAATCAATAATCAAACTCCCCCAACACTGTATCAAACTGCTGTTGCACAAAAATTTAATTTTGAAATTATTCAAGATCCATTAAATGTTACATCTACAAAATTTAAAAATGCTCGCAATTTAATTTTACTCAATAAGAGAGAAATTCAAGACAGATCTTTATCGGCAGTTGCGGTTGGATTCCCAACAGGATTTTATTTCCCAGGAGATAGTCAAACTAATTCTAGATCACGATATTATCGTGCGTACCAATTGATACAAATTAATAGAACTGAAATTGTCAACACTGCATGGAATAATACAGTTGCAGTTTATCCAGCAATAGCTGCTACTGAAGTTTCCTGTAAACGAGATTTAGGATATTTGGTTGATGCTATCTCCCTTGATCTATTCACGGGCGGAAATGCTTATTCTCGTCTATTTGTATTAAAATATTTTGATAACGGATTGCCCATTGTAAACGGATTAGTGGGTGAGGTAGCTGAATCTACATTTGCATTCGGTCAAGCTCAGACTTTAATGAGAACTGCAGTTACAAATGGATTAACCTTAAAAAATTTAAACTCTACTCCTGGACCAACAATTTTTGGAGGTGGGGGTGGAAACGTAGCAATAACCTCAACCGCAGCTTGCACAGATGTACAAAATACCATTATAAGTTTGGTTGGAATAGTTAGTACTATTATTTCTGTTGGATCGACAGCAACTCTTCCCATCGCAAATCCTGGAACATATAATACAGGTGGACTAAAATGTTTTAGAGATCTTGGATATATTATAGATGGTGTTGCTCAAGATATTTCCTACGGTACTAATCAACACACAATTTATAATACTAAAAAATATTTTAATGGTGCTGGTGTTGCATTGACCAATGGATTAGTTGGAGAAGAATCTCAATCAATATTGGTGTTTGAAACTTCCAAATATTTTATGAAGCAAGCGATTACAAATCAGTTGTATGCAAGAAATTTGACTATAGAACCAGATCCTTTAACTGGGGTCAATACAACTACTAATTCATACTTAGATATCCAGACGAATATTAATACTCTAGTTGGTATTTTAACGGTTGCTATAGGTAATAGTAGTCTTTCTGGTATTCCAACTGAAAATTATGGAACAACTGATTGTGCTGATGTTAGAACTTCTTTAGGAAACTATGTAGGAATTATAACAACTATTATTGGATTAGGTACATCTTTTGCTCCAACTATGACATATCCGTCACTTACATTGGGTGGTGGAATAGTTGGACTTACTACCTTTAAACTGAAAAATAAAGGAACAAGTCTTTTTAAACATGTTTTTAATTCTGCATCTGAAAATGTAATTTCTCTTTCTAGTAATACACTGACTATTTTTAATCATAATTATCAAACAGGTCAAGAACTTGATTATAATTTCTCTGACGGAAGTCCAATAGGAATAGCTACAACTTCTTATGTTGGATCTGGTGCTACGGTGTTAATGCAAGTGCATAAACTAACAGGTACTGCAATTTTTGAAAATGGATATTCCGTTGCTATAACAACTTCAGTTACAGGAGTTTCTACAGTATTATCTCCAGTTGGACCAACTTCTAAACTGTATTTACAAGCTGTAGGACTAGGTACTGCTGGAATTGGAACTAATGCAAGATTTAATATACTTATAAATTATAATTCATCAACCGGACAACCAATTTCAACATCAGTCATATTGATGGAAGGTGGAAGAAGTTATTCTGTTGGACAAACCGTTTCTATCGCTGGAACTTATCTCGGTGGAGTGACACCAACAAACGATTTAACTTTTAAAATATCTTCAGTAGGACCTACAGGTATTCAAACTAGAGCAAATGAAACATACTTAAATGTTCCTTCTACAGATACAAATGGAGCAATTTTCAATGTAACGAGAAATGGTTCTGGATATGTATCAGTAGTTGATGTTGTCCAAGGCGGTGTGGGATATGCCACAACCTCTATAGTATCTATAGCCGGAACTTACCTGGGTGGATCAAGTTTTGATTTTGTAAGTTTCTCTCCGGCCGTTCTTGGATCAAAAATATTACCTAAAACTGTATTTGTATATAAGTTAAGTGATAATCAGTTTGGATTGCTTGGATTATCTACTAGTTCAACATTTTTAAATATAACTCAGTTAGGAATTGGATCACATAGTTTGAGTCTTAAAAATCCTAATGCAAATGCATTTATATCAATTGATAATATTGTTCAACCACCTTTATCTAGAACTTCATTAATTATTGGACTATCATCAGCAGTTTCTACTGCAACAACTACAATCTTAAATATTTCTTCAGGAATAACATCTGTAGTTGTTGGTGATGTTATTGCATTAAATAATGAATATTTAAATGTAAAAAATGTTTTATTAAGTCAAAATAAACTTGATGTAGAAAGAGGTTCTTTTGGATCTACTATTGGAATACACAGTGTTGGTATAGCTGGAACTGTATTTAAAGGTAAATTTAATATAGTTGGAGATACTATAATTTTTGCTACTGCACCATATGGACTAACTGGTCCAACAGGAGTTCAGACGGGATCATCATTCTCTGGAAGAGTTTTTTCCAGACAAATTAATGCGAATGAACCAAGAGATAAAAATATTATACTAGATGATATTTCAAATTCATTCACTGGTATAGCTGCAACTCAGTTTACTGTAAAGGTTGATGGTAACACGACCACGACATTATTTAATAATGTTAATAATAGTAGTAATATCAGCAATAATCCATTAATTTTTATCAATGGTGTTTTTCAAACTCCATCAGTTGATGTAACAGTTGAAAATTCAATAACTAACTCCTTGGCATTTCTAAGTGGAACTCCATCAGCAGGAAGAATTTCTGTAGTTTCGATAAGTACTTCTTTTGGATATCAACCAAGGTTAGTAGCATCAGCTGATGCAATAGTTTCTGCTGCCGGAACAATATCATCAATTGTTGTTAATGGTGGTGGTTCAGGGTATAGAAATGCTCCGCCAGTCAGTTTAGCTTCTACGATTGGGTATGGAGCAAGTTTGGTAGCATTTGTCGGTACAAGTGGAACAACTTTGGGAATTGTTACTTCTATAAAAGTTGTTACGCCTGGAATTGGATACACTATAACCTCGCCACCAACCGTTGTAATTGGAATACCTACTGGATATAGTAATCTTGGTTTAGCGTACACTGGAGGAACATCTGGCGTGGGCCAGCAAGCTAAAATAACAGTAGAGGTTGGTTCTGGATCGAGTATTATTGACTTCAAATTTGATAATCCTGGAATTGGTTATAAAGTTGGCGATAAATTAAAAGTGGTTGGGATACCAACGGTTCATAGTGGACCGTTAACAGAATTTGTTTTAACGGTAGATGTAGTAGAAACCGACTCATTTAGTGGATTTTATCCGGGTCAATTTATTAAATTCAATGATATCAGCAATTCTTTTAATGGATTTAGAAAGAAATTTACCCTAAGCACAGAAATTAATGGAGTGACTGAAATTATTAATTTAAGAACTCCAACTGGAAGTGATTTAGATATAACAAACAATATATTCATATTCTTAAATGATATTTTACAAGATCCTACGTATTCTTATACGTTTAGAGGTAGTAGAGTTATCTTTACTGAAGCACCGATAGCCGGATCAAAGTGTACCATTTTATATTACAGAGGATCTTCTGTAGATGTAAGTGAAATAACTCCACCGAAAACTATAAAAGAAGGTGATACTGTTACTATTCAAGAAAGTGCAACTGATATTTTTGATATACAACAATTTGATAGAGTTGTAAAAACTTTAACTTCTTCGGACCAGTTGGATACTTTCATTTATTCTAGTATTGGAATTGATGATGATGTTTCTAAATTTAGACCATTGACATGGAAAAAACAAAAACAAGATAGAATCATTTCTGGCACGTTGTTCTCTAAATCTAGACCTAGTGTACAAGCTAATATTTTTCCAAACGCGCATATAATTAAAAAAATAGAGGCTTCAGATGATGTAATTTATGTTGATAATGCTTTTCCACTATTTTCCGATCTTGATCAACTAAATGAAAATATTAGAGACATATTTATTACAGAAAATAGAACCGTAATAGATTCTATTGGTCAAGCAACAGTTTCGGGAGCATCAACAGTATCTTCAATAATTATTGCAAATGCTGGAGTTGGTTATGCAAATACTTTATCTCCCAAAGTTAGAATATCTACATCTTCTATAAAGAAAAAAGACCCAATATATAATTGGAAATATGTGAATATCAGCGGAATAACTAGTTCATCTGTATTTAATAATATATCATACGGAAATCAATTTGTAGCAGTGGGAAATAGTTCTTTATTTGCTTATAGTTTTGATGGTCAACTTTGGACTACTGGTAATGTTGGAGTTGGAAGCACTGTTAATTTGAAGTCTGTTAAAAAAGTTAGTATCGGATCCTCTGATATCATCTTAACAGTTGGTACTAAGGCAAAAATAGCTCAAGCTGTTGGATATAGTTCTACAATAACTTCTTGGGATCAAATTCCTTGTTTTGAAGAAATTACTCTAGTTGGAGTTGGTGTTATCGGCTATAATCCAACAACTTATAATGGGTCATTTAATTCTATAACTTATGGAAGTAATGGTTGGGTTGTAGTTGGAACAGGTGGATCTATATTTACTTCTTCTGGAATAATAACTTCAAGATTTGTAAGTAGATATTCCGGAGTTAATCAAGATTTGAATTCTATTGCTTATGGTAATCAGTATTTTGTCGCAGTTGGTAGTAATGGAACAGTTATTTCCTCTGATAATGGAACTTCTTGGGAAATTAACCAAAGTGGAGTACCATCATTCCAAAAATATAACGAAGTAATATTTGATGGAAGTAAATTTGTAGTTGTTGGTAATAATGGTACGATATTAAAATCTATCAATCGTACTCAATATCAAGTAGTTTCTAATAATATCAATTCTTCTGAAAATATTATAGACATAACTTACTTTGATGGGTTATATGTTGGTATTACTTCTGTAAATAAGATGTATTATTCTTTTGATCTTCAAAATTGGACTTATAGAAATACTTTGCAATCAAACCAACTTAATGATGCTTTATTTGCAAATAGTTTAGGTTTGGATGGCACATTTGTTGCTGTTGGGGCTGCTGGAACAATTATAACATCGACTCCTGTTTATCACGGAGCTACTGCTCAATCCGTAGTAACTAATGGTCAAGTATCATCTATTAATATAACAGATGGGGGATTTGGATATTTTAATTATGATATTCCAAGCGTTATAATAGAGTCTGAAATTTTTAAAAAAGAATTAATAAGGTCATTTAAGGTAAAAGGTGATTATGGAAACATCATCGGAGTAACTACTTTCTTAGCCGGAACACCAGGTATAGGAACAACTTCGCCAAAAATAGACTTTAGATTAAAATCTGAGACTTATGACAATAGTACTCTCGGTATTGGATATTCATCTCCAAATACTTTTGGTGTGACTGCATCTCAACTTCAAAAAGGAGATTATTTTGTTATTAGTCAAAGTAATGTTCAAACAGATGGAAGTTTAATAGGAATATCTACATTATTGGGCGGAATGAGTAACTATCCAAATTCTAAAATTGGAATAGCAACTAATTTCTTAGATGGAGTTTATATTGTTGAAAATGTAACAACTCCTTTTGCAGGAATAGTAACAGTTACTTGTCATTTTGCGCCAGATTCTGGAACATCAGTTTCAGTTTCCGATAGAGGAACTTATGATTCTAATACTTCAACTTTCTCTGGCATTAATACTAATGGTTTTTACGGGAGATATAGTTGGTCTAAACTTTATGATTTCCAAAATAGGTCACTATCTTTAGGTGGATCAAAATCTTTTGATGTGTATACAGATAATGGATTAACCGGTTTATCGACTTCTCCTAGGGTTATCAGAACAAGACCCAATTTAAGTAACTAAATAAAAAAAAGTCTAATTAAAAAATGCCTGCCATCATATCTGATCAGTTTAGAATCCTAAATGCAGAAAATTTTGTAAAGAGTGTCTCTGGTGTTGGAGATACTAGTAATAAATATTATACTTTTATTGGGTTGCCAAATTCTACTAGTGTTCAATCTGGTGGATCTCCAATCTGGATTAATAATACCCCTTCTCCACTAGATGGATTTAGAGAGGAAAATCAGATAAAAGAAAGTATTATTGCAATGAAACAAATTACTAGTCAAGATGTACGAAGACTGGTAAGAAAAGTTCAGTGGGTAAGTGGTAACACATATGAAATGTACAGACATGATTATAATGTATATAATCCCACCCCAGTAACTGGTAATACTAGTTTATATGAAGCAAATTATTATGTTGTTAATGAAGATCTTAGAGTTTATGTTTGTTTACAAAATGGAACAGATCCAGAAAATCCAAAAGGAAGGCCTTCTTATGATCAACCAACATTTATTGATCTTGAACCAAGAGCCTCGGGATCAAGTGGAGACGGATATCTTTGGAAATATGTTTATACGATAAAACCATCGGAAATAATAAAATTTGAGTCCATAGAGTATATACCAGTTCCAGAAGATTGGGGAGTGACCGGAGAAAGTATTTCTACTAAAAATAATTCCATAGATGGAAAAATTGAAGTTATTTTAATTTCTAATAGAGGAAGTAATTATCAACCAATTTCCACTTCATTTTCCAATGTACCAATACTAGGCGATGGAACGGATGGAAAGGCGACGATTACTATCGATTCTTTTGGAAAAGTTTCTGAAATTTTCGTTACAGAAGGTGGGAAAGATTATACTTATGGAACTATAGAATTTTTTCCTGGAGCTCCCGGAAGTGATATTAATGGACCTTTAGGTAAGTTAAGTAATACTGGTATTGGAACAACATCGAAAGCATCTTTTAATGTCGTTATTCCTCCTAAAGGTGGTCATGGGTATAATATTTACAGAGAATTAGGAGCTTATAGAGTTTTACTCTACTCTAGATATGAAACTTTAGATGCAAATCCAGATATCATTATTGGAAATGATTTTGCTAGAGTGGGAATAATGAGAAATCCTACTGTTGTTAATAGTGACGTAGAAGTTCTTAATGCCTCCTTAGTTAGTGGACTTAAAGGATTGAAATTAGCTGGAGTAACAACAAATACAACTTATGCTGTAGATTCTATTATTAAACAAACTGTTGGGTTAGGTTCTACCGCTATAGGATATGTTGCGTCTTGGGATCCAATCACAGGAGTATTGAAATACTATCAACCAACTGGATTAGCATCGAGTGAATCTGGATATAAAATTATTCCTTTTACATCAACACCTGTTGCTGGATATGGAATAACTATCAACTGTAATTCTATTATTGGACCAGCTTTATCTATAGATACTGGATTTATAGGTATTACTACCACAATAAATAATAGAATATATCAGTTAGGTCTGAACTTTGTTTCCGGAATTTCTTCAGCAGAATATAACGTAAAGTCCGGAGAAATAATATACATAGATAACAGGGCCCCAATTCCAAGATCTGCAAATCAAAAGGAAGATATCAAAGTTATACTGGAGTTCTAAAATAAAATGGCACAAAATACCAATCTTAACACATCTCCATATTTTGATGACTTTGATTCAAAAAAGAATTATCAAAAGGTATTATTTAAGCCAGGAACTCCCATACAAGCAAGAGAGTTAACAACTTTACAAACTATCTTACAAGATCAGGTTGAAAAATTTGGAAAACATTTTCTCAAAGAAGGTGCGGTTGTTATTCCGGGAAACATTGCTTACGATTCTCAATATACTTCTGTTCAGATAGATCCAAGTCATCTAGGACTTCCCGTATCAACTTATATTTCGTTTTTTACCGGTAAACAAATAAAAGGAGCTACTAGTGGCGTAACAGCAAAAGTAGAAAAAATAATAACAGATTCTGAATCAGAAAATAATAATTATACTTTGTACATAAAATATCAAAGTTCTGGAGAAGGAAGCTTTTCAACTTCAGTATTTCAAAATGGTGAAGATTTAGTATCAATTGAAACTATTGATTATGGTCTTGGCAGTATAAGACAAGATTCAACTTTTGCTACATGTATCATTAATAATTCTTCAACCATTGGATCTGCAGCCAAAATAGAGACGGGAGTTTATTTTATCAGAGGATTTTTTGTAGATGTTTTCGCAGAAACTTTAATATTAGATCAGTATAGTAATACACCTTCTTATCGTATAGGACTTAATATTAATGAACAAATATCAGTAGCATCACAAAATAATCAAGATCTTTTTGATAATGCTAGAGGGTTCTCTAATTTTGCTGCTCCTGGAGCGGATAGATTAAAAATATCTGTAAATTTGGCTAAAAAATCGTTAAATGATTTTAATGATGAAAGTTTTATAGAACTGATGCGAGTTGAAAATGGATTTTTATCTAGATTTGTAAAAAAAGTAGAATTAGACAAGTTAATTACTGATATATTAGCTAGAAGAACATATGATGAATCTGGAGATTATTATATAAAACCATTTGCGGTCGCAGCTAAAGAAGCACTAAACAATGGAATTGGTAATAACGGAGTATTTAATTTTACTCAACTAACTACACAAGGGAATATTCCAAGTGATGATCTGTTTAATTTACAAATATCTCCAGGTAAAGCCTACGTTAGGGGATATGAAGTAGAAACTATTAGTACAATTAACTTAGATGTTGATAAACCCAGAACTACGGCTTCAAATGACAATACTTCGATAACTATAAATTTAGGAAATCAATTAGAATTAAATAATGTATTTGGAACCACTAATGTTGGTTTTGGTACTACAAGTCAAGTAAGATTATTTTCAAATCGTACTAGTACTCAAGGGACAGCTTCTGGAATTCAAGTTGGTGTAGCAAGAATTTATGATTTAAAACTTAAAAATTCTTCATATACTAATAATGGATCAGTTTTTGAAACAGTTTTGTATGATATTCAAACTTATACATACTTAAATTTAAACACAACCATTACTCTGTCTACACCTGCATATATTGAAGGTAAAAATAGTGGAGCAACAGGATTTTTAGCTAAAAATGCCTCAAATACTAATGAATTAGTTCTTTATCAAACTACTGGAAAGTTTTCACTACAAGAAGCTATAATAATAAATCGTGTAGAAAACACCAGGATTATTAGTAAAGTAAATGATTATTCAATATCCGATGTGCATCAGATAGCTGGCACTGGATTATCTGGTAATATATTTACTGCAGACCCAATTTTAAATCAAAATATTTTATTAGCACCAGTAACCTCTGGATTTACTATATCTACAGCTAATTCTGGAATAAGTACCATCACAACTTCCAATATAAATTTTGGTATAGGAATTCAAACCGGAGATATAATTTCTTACACTAAACCCGGTGAAATTTTACCAACATACAATAGAGTAACTACTGTAAATGCTTCATCTAGGTCTATAATAGTTGAAGCAACCACTAATGTTGTTAATGTTTGTTCTGGAACTCTTCCAACTGGTCAGATAACCTCTAATGAAGTTTTTAAAGTAGTTTCAAGAATATTAAATTCTAGAGAAGCTTACTTGTATGAAAGATTAGAGCATAGAAATATATCATCAGTAGATCTTAGTTCTGGAAATTTAATTTTTAGAAAATCATATCCAGTAACAATATCATCAAACAGTTTTACTATAACTTTAGAATCGGATACTACTATAACGGCGGAACCTTTTGATGAAGAAGATTATACAATAGTTTATGCTAATGGTACAATTGAACCATTAGATGAAACTAAATTCACAATTACTGCTGGCAGAACTGTAACTTTTGTTGACTTAAGTGTGGCTAGTGGATCTGCAACATTAATAGCGACACTCAAAAAACAAAATTTAAAACCAAGAAGAAAAATTCATAAAAGGGCTGGAATTTTAGATATTAGTAGATCTTCATTAGTTGCTTCTGGAGTAGGAAACACTTCTTTAAATGATGGGTTAACCTACAGTCCCATTTACGGTACAAGAGTGCAGGATGATAAAATTTCTCTACAAGTACCAGATGCAACAGAAATTATTGGTATTTTTGAATCTAACGATACAAATGAACCAGATCTACCTAAATTACAAATAAAAAATTTAAATACCAATATTTTAAATACAGTAACTGGTGAAATTATATATGGATCCTCTAGTAATGCTAGGGCAATGTTGGTTTTAAATAATGGTAGTAATCGCGTTGACTTTGTTTATGTTAATGAAAATACTTTTATAAAAGATGAAAGAGTAACATTTTTAGAATCAAACTTAACTGCAAACGTTGACTATGCAATAGAAGGAGATAGAAATATTGCAAATGATTTTGAATTTAATTCTGGTCAAGAAAAAGACATCATAAATTATTCTTATATTGAAAGAAAATCTTCGGCAACTTCTCCATCTAAGAAATTAAAAATAGTATATAATTATTATTATATTAATCCCTCTGATGAAGGTGATTTAGTCGTAGCAAATTCGTATGATAGTAATAGGTTTACAAATGATACGATAGTTTTTGATGGGAATAATACCACAGATTTGATTGATTTACGTCCAAGAGTTATCCCATACAATCCAATTACGGCTACTTTTTCTCCTTTTGAGTGGAGTGCTAGAACTTTTTCTAATCCCACAAACTCTTCTTCATATATTTTAGCTAAAAATAAAAATTTAAATTTATCTTATAAGTATTATCTAGGTAGAATTGATAGGCTTTATATAGATAGAACGGGACAATTTGTATTAACAAAAGGAGTCCCTTCTGTAACACCAGTAACTCCAGATCCAGTTGATGGAAGTATGGAAGTTGCTACAATAACTCTACCTCCATATGTTTATAATATTGAACAAATTAAAATTAAGTTAGTAAGTCACAAGAGATATAGAATGAAAGATATATCTCTATTGGAAGATAGATTAAAAAATGTAGAATATTATAGTTCATTAAGTCTTTTGGAAAGTGAAACAAGAAACTTAGTCATAAGAGATGCTACTACAGGACTAGATAGATTTAAATCTGGATTTTTGGTAGATAATTTTAAATCTAATCTTTCCGGATCTTTAGGAGACCCTCTTCATAGATGTAGTATAGATACTACTGAAGGTGTGGTGAGACCTCAACATTATACAAGTTCTATAGATTTATTACTTGGATCTGAAGCAGTTGTGGGGACCGCAAATACTTCTAATCCAAATGCAGATTTGAGATTTGTTAGTGATTTAGGATCACCAAATTCAGTTAAAGTGGGAGACGTTGTTTGTTTAAAATATACCGACGTTGTTTGGTTGCAAAATAGGTTTGCTACCAAATCTGAAAATGTAAATCCGTTTAATGTAGTTAACTGGATTGGTGTAATTGAACTAAATCCTGCAACAGATACTTGGATTGAAACAAGAAGAAGTAGAAGAGATATAGATTTGGAAGGTAGTTATAGCAGCGCAGTTCAACAACTTGGAGTAGATACAAATACAGGTCTTTCTCCGACCGATTGGGCATCTTGGGAAACTAGTTGGACGGGTACAACTACAACAAATACTGCATTTATAGGTAGAATTCAAACCGGAACTGACACTAGATCCAGTACTACTACCACAGGATCTTTTCAACATGGAAGAGGTATTCCAATTACTACTGCAACAACACTAAGAGATAATTTTATCAATTTTAATAATGTAACCACTTTAACTACTTCAAATCAAAGTAGACAGGGAATTCAATATAGGGTTGGTCAACGAATTGATACCACCAATCTTGGAGATAGAGTAGTATCAACAGATATTATTCATAGAATGCGTTCTAGAAATATAGAATTTATTGGTAGAAGATTAAAACCAAGAACTAGATTATATGCATTCTTTGATAATGTAGCGATAACAAATTACATAACTCCAAAATTAGTAGAAATACAAATGCAAAGTGGAACTTTTTCTCTAGGAGAAACAGTTTCAGGAACTTTAGGTACTGTTTCTATAAGATTTAGATTAGCTAAGTTGAATCATAAGTATGGACCATATAATAACCCAACACAAATATTCGTAACAAATCCATATAACATTAGTGAAACCATTCCAACTTCGTATTCCAGCACTTCTTCTTTACTTAATGTAGATACTGCAAGTTTAGAATTGCAAGCTGCATCTGGATTTTATGGTTATATTGTAAATGGAATGCAACTTCGCGGTGAAACAAGTGGCGCTATTGCTAGAGTTAGTAATTTAAGACTTGTTAGTGATGAGGCTGGAACTCTTATTGGATCTTTCTATATTCCTGATTCAACTCTACCATCTACGCCTTCCTTTGAAACAGGCACAAAAACTTTTGTACTAACTACAAGCGAACAGAATAGAACCGTTGGTGGTACAAGTGAAAGTACTGGAGAAGCAACTTATACAGCAGCAGGAACTATTAATAATGTTGAAGAATCTACTCTTAGAATTAGAAATGCAACCATTGAAAGAGTACCAAGAACTGAATCCAGAACTACGAGGGAAAGTGAAACTAATACAGTTGCATCTACTTCATTTACAGATAGGACAGTAAGACAAACTAGATGGGTTGATCCATTAGCTCAATCATTTGAAGTTACTGATAGACCTGGTATTTTTATTTCAAAAGTGGACATATTTTTCAGAACTAAAGATCAGAGAAACTTACCTGTCACAATACAAGTCAGAACGATGCAGACTGGTTTGCCTACGCAAGAAATTCTTCCTTTTGGGGAAGTAATACTTGATCCAGCTCAGGTAAATATTTCTGCTGATGGTTTGACTCCAACCACATTTACGTTCCCATCTCCAGTTTATTGTGAAGGTGGTCAAGCATATTGTGTTGTTTTACTTTCAGCTTCAGATGAATATACTGTTTGGATTTCCCGAATGGGCGAACAGGATATTACAACTATTAATAGAGTTGAGTCTGAGAGAGTTGTAGTTTCTCAACAACCATTGTTGGGATCTCTATTTAAATCTCAAAATGGAGCTACTTGGGATCCAAGTCAACTTGAAGATCTTAAGTTAACAATCTATAGAAGTGAGTTTTATAGAGGAACTTCAACAATAAGATTCTATAATCCAGAGTTAAACATTGGAAATAGACAAATTGCAACTTTAAGACCAAATCCACTTGACACTATTTCCAGATCTATAGTAGTTGGTATTGCAAGAAGTCTTACTTCTGCAGAACAAACTGCTTTGGTTCCAGGAATAACAATTTTACAAAATAATAATACAAAATTCACATCTAAAATTAAAAATCTTAGTGGAGCCATTGGGATAGGAAGTACATTAGCAATTACAAATGTTGGAACAGCGTTTACTTCATCTTCTAGAACTTATTCAAATGTAGATGTTGTGGCTTTAAGTGGAGATGGTGTTGGAGCAAAAGTAAATCTAACAATTAATGGTGGAGTTGCTGTAGCTGCTACAGTTTCTATTGGAGGAACTGGATATTCTTATGGAGATGCTTTAACAATTGATTTTTCTGATACTGATAATAGAGGTAAGAATTTAATTCTTACAATTCCTAACAATATTGGTATAATATCTGCATTCAACTCTTTAGTATTAGATCGTGTTCAAGGTAATATAAATGAAAATTCCACAGATTCATTATATTATGTTGGAAGTGCTGGTACAACTAATTTATCTGGAGCTACAGTAAGATATTCAAATGTGAAATCTGACGGGCTTCACTTCAGGGTTTCTCATAATAATCATGGTATGTATTCTGATAATGATTATGTAACATTAAGCGGAATTGAACCCGATGTAAGACCTGTTACATTGACTTCTACAATCTCACCATCTTCAACTGACGCAATTGTAGTAAGTTCCGTTGGAATACTTACAACTTTTGAAAATATTGTTGTAAGTAATTTAAATCCTGGATATATTTTAGTAGAAGATGAAATCATCAGATATACTGGAGTTGTTACATCAACAAGTTCGCTTATTGGAATTCAGAGAAATGTTGGAGGAACTATTTCTGGATCTTATTCCAGTGGAAATCTAGTTTACAAATATGAACTATCTGGAGTTTCATTGAACAGAATAAATAAAACTCATAATTTAGCTGATGCAGATCAATCTAAATATCCAAATGATCTTGATTACTATTATATTAAGATAAACAATGGCGGAATAGCTGGTGTAGCAATTACTGATAGATCTTCTTCAAATCCAAATTCTTTCCCAGAATTGTATTTCGCTTCTAGTAGGTCTTGTGGTTCCTACGATACTGTTCCTTTAATTAATTCTAGAAGAAGTCCAAAAGCTACCCAAAATATTCCATTTAATGCAATTAGGCCAAATATTCAATTGATGTTACCATCAGGAACTTCAATTTCTGCTAGAGCAAGAACATTCTCTGGATCTACTCCAGATTCCTCCTTAACTTCTTTCTTAGATCAAGGATTTGAAACTGTAGCTATAAATGAAACAAATTATTTTGATTCTCCAAGAATTATTGCTTCAAAAGTGAATGAAACTGCATACCTATCCAATTTCCCTGGTTCAAAATCATTTACTTTAGAAATTGATATGATAACCAATAATTCTTTGGTTTCGCCAGTTATAGATTTGGATAGAGTTAATTTGATTACTACGGGAAACAGAATTAATTCTAAAGTTACAAACTATGCATCAGATTTCAGGGTAAATACATCATCCTCTGATCCAACAGCAGCAATTTATTCAAGTAAGATAGTTACTCTAGAACGATCTTCGGACAATCTCAAAGTACTATTTGATGCATATAGACATTCAACAAACGATATAAGAGTATTGTATAGACTGTTTAGGTCTGATCAAAATTCAAGTCCTTTATGGGAATTATTCCCAGGTTATACTAATCTAGATGTTAATAATAATGTAATCAATTCTTCACTTAATAATGGTTTGTCGGATACTAATGTTTTATCATCAAATGCTCTTGGAGATTTTGGATCTTATGAATATAATGTTAAAAATTTACCACAGTTCCAAGGATTCCAAATTAAAATATTGATGACAGGAAGTAATTCATCATATGTACCATTGATAAGAGACTTTAGAGCCATAGCAACAATATAAAATGAATTTGATACCAATAGAAAATAACCATTCTCTTTACAGAGATATTGAATCAGGAGCAGTTTTGAACTGTTCCTCATCTGATTATGAGTCATATTTGCAACATAAAAAATTATTACTTGAAAAACAAGATGAAATTCAGTCATTAAAAAATGAAGTAAGTGAAATAAAAGATATGATGAGACTCATTCTTTCTAAACTAGACTCCAACTCATAAATACTTAGAAAACGGGTTCCTATAATGGCGGCAAGGAATGTAAACTTAGTTCTTGAACAAGGGGTTGATTTTCAAGCCACCTTTACGATCAGGAACACAAATAATGCACCATTAAATTTGACTGGGTATACGGGCATTTCTTCAATTAGAAAACACCCAACTTCTTCCACTGCATATCCATTACTATTGACTTTTCCTGATAGAATAAATGGAAAAATTACCGTTTCCATGGGATATACTGCAACTGATGCAATTGAAGGGGGTCGTTATGTCTATGATGTTATTTTAATTTCTCCAAATTCTTATAAAACAAGAGCTGTTCAAGGAAATGTTCTAGTAACACCAGGGGTATCATAATGACAGATTACTTAGTAACTTTAAACGAACCTGGACCATTTAGAATTGGTGTAGACTATGAAATTCCTACAAAATCCATTCAGTATGGAAATTTAATATTAGACAATATAAACTCTCAATTTACTGGAGTTGCTCATACATTTGGGTTGAATTATAGTTCAAATTATTACGTACCTATCAATGATCAACAATTGATTGTGGTAAAAAATAATCTTGTAATGGAGCCTATTGAAGATTATACCGTTTCTACAAATAATATAATTTTTACTATAGCTCCAAATCCTGGAGACGATGTTTTTATCATAGCTCTTGCGACAACTGCAGATTTAACAAGAACCATTAATTATGTAATTGATAGTGGTTCTATTTCTATGATTGCTGGAAATAAAGGTTCTTTAACTCTAGATGTGAGTGGGATTATTGAATCTTTAGTGATTTTATCAGATCAAGAGGGTGATCTTACTTTAGACATAAAAAAATCAAATTATAGCACATTTCCAACTTTTCATTCAATAGTTGGTCCAGCTTATCCACAGATGACAAATTCTAGAAAAGTTCGTGATGATAATTTAATAGGTTGGCATACTGCAGTAGTTGCTGGAGATATTTTAACTTTTGATGTGATTGCTGTAAATAACATCAATCGTTTCTTAGTTTCTTTAAAATTAAAATTATAAATAAAGATAGTTATTAAAAAATCATAACCTGTAGGGGAGTTGTTTAAATGGCACTATTAGTTCCAAATATTGGAGAACTTGAGTCACTCAGATACTTGGTTGCAAACAACAACCACACTGCAAGTCTTGCTGACCAGTCTCCCAGAAACCTAGTTTTAAAACTTTTTACAAGTAACACGACTCCAGTAGAGTCAGATGTTCCTTCTGAAACTGCATATTATGAACCATATGGTATTGGTAATACTAATGCCTATGGATTTGCTCCATATACAGGTTATCCATATTGTGTAAATAATAGAAATGATCAAAGTTACACATCACAAACTGGAATTCTTCTTAATGGATCGCGTTGGAGAATTAATCAAGTAGGTTCTGGTACAACCGCTACATATCCAGAACAAACCTTTACATTTACTGGAGATGCTGGTGATATCTACGGTTATCATGTGACTCGCGCAAATAATATGCCTATCGCTGTCCAAGGTAAAGTTCACTATGCGTCAGTTGGTATCGGAACTACAGTTACCAAGGGAAGTGCGGTTGATCCATGCATTGGAGTCGTTGGTAACTCCTATATTACTATTGACCCAGATATCACTGTAGATGATCTCACTTTAGGAATGCTTGTTAAGGGAAATGCTGGAGTCCAAACAGGAACTAAAGTTATTGGAGTTGATAGGGCATTAAAAGTGGTTTATTTAGATAAACCTCTTATTGACAACATTCAGGTTGCAACTGATCCAAGTGTAGAGTTTAGTTTTGGAAAAATTACAGCAGCTGGTCACCAACTAGTTGCTGGGGATATCCTATATATTGCAGCTGGAGCTGGAAATACAACTCATTCATCTAATGTATATACAGTATTCTCTGTTCCAAATGCAAATGAATTCTTTACAACTCCTTCTATCAATCCAACATTAAATACGGTTGTTGGTTTAAATACCGCAACTCTTTATAGTTCTATAATGTATGCTGAAAGATTTACAAATGGTCCTTACGCAATTCAAAATAACGGAGACCAAATCAAGATTACCCTAAACGTTGCTCTTGATTGATACTTGAATAAAAAAATTTAATAATTTAATTGTGAATGGGAGGATTGCTATTTTATGGCGGTCCTCTTTTTTGCGAATACCTACAAGTGTCGGTAGAAATTACAAATGAGTATCTATGTATATAATTCTATAATAAGTACTAACACTTACGAAACAGGAGATTTTGGCAGTATCACATCTCCTGTTGAAAGAAGTATAGATTATGCTGCAGATTTATCCCTACAACCACAATCTGTAGTAGATTATACCACTAATTTTTATTTGACTCGACCTTTACCGGGATCAGCAACAGAATTTTCATCTACAGATGTGACTTTTGATTCTGCACCTCATTTTGATAGTACATCAATAAATTTTTCATCTCTTACTGATAGTCCAACATTATATGATTCTTCTACTCCTTATGAAACTGTAGATGAAGTTTATACTTTTGATTCTACTGTATACGAAGACTTTGGATATCTTTATGTTAATTCAACATTGACTCCGATGGGAGCACTTGAAATAAAATTAACAAGTGCTGCTGTAAGTCAACTTCATCACTTTACAGGATCTGGAACATTATTTACTGTTGGAGTTCTAGACGAGAATGTTACTTTTGCCTGGGTTGGAAATGGTACTGTATTTGAAATAGGTAGTGGATTAGAAAGAACAGTACGACCGTATGTTGCTTCTGGTACTCTCCGAATGGATGCCAGTGTTGCGGCCACAGCACTGGAAAGAGTATCATGGGCATATAATACAAGTTCAATTTATAATCCACAATTAGATTGGGGAAGTATAACCGAAGCTGGCTTGAGTGGGATCGATGATTTCGGGTCGATAACTGAACCACCAACTATCAGAGGACCATATCCCTCTCTCGACGATTTCGGACTAATAATCAATAATCCAACTTCGTATCCACAAATTCCATTTGGAACGGTTAGATTTGTAAATTATAACGCAGATAATACTTATGATACCTGCGACAGTAATGGTATTTCTTGCGATAATCAAAGTTCTGCAACTATAAGTTTTACTGCACAAACTCCAGAAGATACAGCTCTCTATACGTTCTTAGGAGTTGGTTTAGAGTCACATACAGAGTCTTATGTTGGCATAGGTGCATTAACGCTTTCTGGAACTGCTCTAGAATCCTTCTCTGCACAAACTCCAGAAGATACAGCTCTCTACACATTCTTAGGAACTGCTCTAGAATCCTTCTCTGCACAAACTCCAGAAGATACAGCTCTCTACACATTCTTAGGAACTGCTCTAGAATCCTTCTCTGCACAAACTCCAGAAGATACGGTTCTTTATAGTTTCTCTGGAGAATTATTACATCCAAATATTGATTATACTCCACACTATGGTATTGAAAAAAATATTGGTGTTGGAACTACAGGAATCAAGTTATTTGGAGAATTATTACATCCAAATATTGATTATACTCCACACTATGGTATTGAGAAAAATATTGGTGTTGGAACAACAGGTATTAAACTCAATGGTGTCCTCACCGAAAGATTTACTTTCTCTTATAATGCAGATCCAGAATCATGTTATGATCCTGGCGAAGACGCAACTGATTTTGGATTTGTAAGTGAAACACCTTCTGATTTCATTGATTCTGGTTTAATATCCGAAGAAGAAACCGGCAATATTCCAGATGATGCTGGATTCATAATTGAACCTCTAGTTGTTACTTGTCCATTTGGATCAATATTTGTCTTAGGAACTGCTCTAGAATCCTTCTCTGCACAAACTCCAGAAGATACGGTTCTTTATAGTTTCTCTGGAGAATTATTACATCCAAATATTGATTATACTCCACACTATGGTATTGAGAAAAATATTGGTGTTGGAACTACAGGAATCAACTTATCTGGATATGCTGTAGAGAAAAATACAGAGTCTTATGTTGGCATAGGTACATTAACGCTTTCTGGAACTGCTCTAGAATCCTTCTCTGCACAAACTCCTGAAGATACTATTCTCTATAGTTTCTCTGGAACTGCTCTAGAATCCTTCTCTGCACAAACTCCAGAAGATACAGCTCTCTACACATTCTTAGGAACTGCTGTAGAAAGAAATACAGAGTCTTATGTTGGCATAGGTACATTAACGCTTTCTGGAACTGCTCTAGAATCCTTCTCTGCACAAACTCCTGAAGATACTATTCTCTATAGTTTCTCTGGAACTGCTCTAGAATCCTTCTCTGCACAAACTCCAGAAGATACAGCTCTCTACACATTCTTAGGAACTGCTGTAGAAAGAAATACAGAGTCTTATGCTGGTATAGGTACTTTTGGCCCTGTTCCTGGAGTAGGATTTGCTCCGGATGGAGATGGTAATCTTCGTGACGCTAAAACATATTGCAATAGATATGGATTCCTTATTGGCGACTTTAATCTTGGCTCTGGTATTGGAACAATAAGACTGTTAGGATCAGGCAAAGGAAGATTGGTTCCAGTTATATTTGGTCAAGGATCTATATTTATATCTGGTACTGGAAATGAATCCTTCAGCAGATGTAATTATGATGGTTCTGGAGAAATAATAACACTTTCCGGAATTGCATCTACAAGAGAAATTGCAGTATATGGTTATTATGGAGATGATAATAATCCAGGAACTTCAGGAACAATTTTCGTATCGCAACAAACTTCGCCAATTATTGAAAAAATAACTTTTGCTTACAGTGGATCTGGACAACTATCTGTTAACGGAAGTTTCGATATATTGAGAACTAAGTCTTTCCGTGGACTTGGAACGGTTCAATTCTACGGAACGGCTCTAGAATCCTTCTCTGCACAAACTCCTGAAGATATTCAACTCTTTAGTATTTCTGGATTTAGTCTTGAAGTATATTCTGCACAAACTCCAGAAACTGAAGTTCTTTACATCATCAATGGATTCATTGAAGAATCAATTACAAATAGTTATGAAGGATTAGGATCTGTAAGTCTTACTGGAGATTCGACTGTATTCTATGTTCCTAACTATCCAGCAAGAGGAACCTTTAGATTTACAAGGCACAATGTAGATAATGATTACGATACTTGTGATAATGAAGATATTGTATGTGATAATCAAGACTCTGCACATGTAAGTTTTACAGCCAATCCTCCAGAAAATACTGTTCTGTTAGATCTTGATGGAAGTGCAGTTACTTCTGAAATTTCCGTATATACTGATATTGGAGTTGGACTTTATACTTTATCGGGAACATACAACGATATTAAACTTACTTATTCCGAAATTGGAATTGGAACAGTATTCATTTCAGAAATTTCTTCCGAAAGAGAAACAAATACTTACATTGGAAATGGAAATCTATTTACTTTATCTGGTTCTGGAGAGTCCATTGGTGTCATTCCACCAGAAAATACACTTCTCATTCAAATTTCTGGATCTGCAACTACTTCCATAGAACTTGAATATTCAATTGTTGGTATAGGACTATTTACTGTAAGTGGATCTGCAATTACTTCAGAAATTGCTACATATACTCAAATAGGTTCTGGAACCATAACACTTTCTGGTGAACTTCTCCATCCAGATGTTGACTATATCCCATCACTAGGTGGTTCTGGTCTAATTAATGTTCTTGGATCCGCCGATGATTCAATTACAAAAATATATGATATTGCATCTGGAAGTCTGTTTGGATTCTCTTCTGGATTAGAATCCTTCACAAAATCCACTTATGTTGGGCTTGGTACAATTTATATTCTAGAACTTTCTGGATTAGCTATTAATAATCCATTCCAAATCCCAAGAACATATGTAGTGATCATTTAATTCTGATAAATACATCAGAAGAAATAGTAATTTGAGTCGTATAGTACTATGACCAAGCAGGTACAACTTAGAAGGGGAACATCTTCAGAACATACAGTATTTACGGGAGCGGTTGGAGAAGTAACTGTAGATACTACTCTAGACGTTCTGGTTGTTCATGATGGAGTTAAACTTGGGGGTCATTATTTAGTAGGAACTGGATTTGGTGCTACAGTATCCCAAGGATTAGTAAACAAATCTTTTATTGGAATAGGAACTACAACAACAGGTTCTTTAGCATTAATAGCTATAGGAGACGTTGCAATAGCAGGTAATCTAAACTTAAGGAGTTTAGCGGTTGCTTACGAACCTCCTATTGTAAGACAGGGTGAGTTAACTGATAGTAACATTGGTGATCCAAATGAACTTTTGTTCATCACTGGAATTTCTACTGATAATATTAGGGTAGGTCAAATTGTACAAAACCCTAATCATATAGATCTTGATTGTGTAGTTGATGCGGTTGGAATATCAAGTATTCAATTATCAATAATTCATTTTGGTGTTAACGGCTCAATTTCAACAAGTTTTACGTTTATAAATCCAGAATCTGGAAAAACTTCTCTTTATGATCTAGAAGTTAGTAATCATACAATCATAGCTGAAGCGGGAATTACTTCTGCATATATTGATAATTTGTTTATAAGCTCCGGTATTGTAACTACAACCGGAATTACTAGTGCATATATTAATGATGCTTATGTTAATGTTGGCATTGTTACCAATTTATTCGTTAGTACACAATACGTTGATCTTGCTAATATTAATGGTGGTATTGCCACTAGTTTTAATATTACTAATGCTTATGTAGCTTCTGGGATTATAACTAATCTCTACACTACAACTTTATCAGCTAATACTGGTTATATTAATTCTGGTATCATAACAACTGCAGGAATCACAAGCGCTAGAGTAGATAATTTCTTTGCAACTTCTGGTATTGTAACTACTGCAGGAATTTCTGTAGGATATATTGATAATTTATATCTCGCTAGCGGTATTGTAACCACTGTAGGAATCACAAGCGCTAGAGTAGATAATTTCTTTGCAACTTCTGGTATCGTAACCACTGCAGGAATAACAAGCGCTAGAGTAGATAACTTCTTTGCATTATCAGGTATTGTAACAACTTTAAATGTACAAACATCTAATTTAAGTGATGCGAATATTAATTCAGGTATCATAACAACTGCAGGAATCACAAGCGCTAGAGTAGATAATTTCTTTGCAACTTCTGGTATCGTAACCACTGCAGGAATTTCTAGTGCAAGAGTAGATAACTTATTTGCAACTTCTGGTATCGTAACAAGCTTAGTAGTTACCCAAGAAAATGTTGATTTATTATCGATTAATAATTTATTCTTTGCACAATCAGGAATTGTAACCACTGCAGGAATCACAAGCGCTAGAGTAGATAATTTCTTTGCAACTTCTGGTATCGTAACCACTGCAGGAATAACAAGCGCTAGAGTAGATAATTTCTTTGCAACTTCTGGTATTGTAACCACTGCAGGAATTTCTAGTGCAAGAGTAGATGATTTCTTTGCAACTTCTGGTATTGTAACAACTGCGGGGATTTCTGTCGGATATATCGATAATTTATATCTCGCCAGCGGTATCGTAACAACTGCTGCTATAAACACTTTATCTGTTACAAGCGGTATTGTTACAAATTTAAGTGTGAGTAACGCAACTGTTATTTCTGCTATTGCATCAACTGTAGGAATCACAAGCGCTAGAGTAGATAATTTCTTTGCAACTTCTGGTATCGTAACCACTGCAGGAATTTCTAGTGCAAGAGTAGATGATTTCTTTGCAACTTCTGGTATTGTAACTACTGCAGGAATTTCTAGTGCAAGAGTAGATAACTTATATGTTGCGAGCGGTATTGTAACAACTGTAGGAATCACAACTGCAGGAATTTCTAGTGCAAGAGTAGATGATTTCTTTGCTACAAGTGGTATCGTAACTACTGCAGGGATTTCTTTCGGATATATTGATAACTTATATGTTACGAGCGGTATTGTAACCACTGCAGGAATTTCTAGTGCAAGAGTAGATGATTTCTTTGCTACAAGTGGTATCGTAACTACTGCAGGAATTTCTAGTGCAAGATTAGATGTTGCATATATTTCTTCTGGTATTGCTACCGATTTAAATATAGAAACGTCTAATACTAATCTTTCTAGAGTTAATAGTGGATTCGCAACATACTTTGATGTAACTGGAGTGGGAACTGTTCAGACATTGAACAGTCAAGTTGGAGTTATTACTTATCTAACTGTATCAGAAATAAATGTTAATGGTTTTGTTACTTTTGGAAATATATCAATCGGAGCTGCAGGTACAGATTTTGTTGTTGATGGTGATGCAAGAATTACAGGTATTCTTTCGGTTGGTACAGGAACTGTAACTATTGTTGGGCCAGATTCTTCAATTATTGGTCTACAGAGTTTAAGATCTTCTGCTGGATTTGTTACAAGTCTTTCTGGAACTAATATTAATTATTCTGGAGTTTCTACATTTAATAATGTAGGTGTAAGTACATTATCCTTAGTCGGTTTTAATACTTTAGGCAATCAAGATAAAACTGTAAAGATTCAGCTTTCTAATTCTGGTATTTCTTCAAATTATACATTAACTTTACCTCCTAGAATAGGTAGTGCTGGACAACTTTTAGGTTTACTCCCAGACGGCACATTGGGATTTACAACCAATGGTGCTGGATTATTTGAAAGTAGATATTATGTTTCTGCTGCAAATGGTAATGATGCTTTTGATGGTAAAGCTCTTCCAGTCAAAACAATTAGGAGGGCAGCTCAGTTAGCTTCGTTTGATAGTTTCCAAATTCCTGGTCAAAGATTTCTGGATGCTGGGGATTTATTAGAGGCAAATAACAACTTCATTAAGGAAGAAGCGATTGCCTATGTTAAGTTTAATTTTGAAAATATTGGAATTGCTACAATATTCCCAGATTTTAACGAAAATACTTGGAAAGCTGGAATCGGTTCGGTTGTAGAGGCTCTTACGTATGATATTAGATTTGGCGGAAACTCTAAGTCTAGGAATATTGGATCTGTACTTAAGGATTCTGGAACATATACTGGAGAAGAAGTTCCACTTATTTTTGCGATAGATTATGTTAAATTTATTGGACAATATGTAATTAATAATCAGTCACCACCTACACTATATCAGACTAGTGTAAATCAAACATTTGATTTTACCATTAAACCGGATCCAGAAAATTCAAATGCTAATTATTTCCATACATCTAAAGATGCTAGAAATCTTATTGTAGGAAATAGACAGGAGATCATTGATAAATCTCTTGCTTCTGTTGCAGTCGGAGTGGGATCAACATTCTTCTTCCCTGGAGATGCTGAAACTACTACAAGATCAAGATATTATTATGCTCATAAATTAATTGAAATCAACAAACAAGAAATTGTTGATAAATCAATAGCTTCTCTTGCTGTTGGATTCCCTACCGGATTCTATGTACCAGGTCCCGGTGTTGTTGCTACAACTAAAGATTCTAGATACTATCGTGCATATCAATTAATACAAATCAATAAGAGTGAAATCGTTTCTACTGCATTAACGGCTATTAATACCCAGTATCCTAATCTTTGGTCTTCTGGAATATCCTCAGCTAAATGTCAGAGAGATCTTGGATACTTTGTTGATGCCGTTTCAACAGACGTATTTACCGGTGGTAATAACTATGCAAGAACATTTGCTGCGTTTTACTTTGATAATGTTGGAACAGCTATATCAACCGGTCTTGTTGGAGAAGAACAACAATCAATTTACGGATTCCAACAAGCTGGAATCCAAATGCGAAGAGCTATTACGAACCAGCTCAGCAATAAAAATTTAAATGCTACTCCTGGGCCAACAGTCTTTGCAGGAGGTGGTGGAAATGTAGGAATTTCTAGTACTGCAGCATGTACTGATGTACAAAATAATATTACTTCTCTTGTTGGAGTCGTCACTGCTGTAGTTGGTGCTGGAAATACTAGTGGACTTCCTACACTAAATCTTGGAAACTTTAATCTGAGTGTAATTGGATTTGGAACCACTGCAGGAATTTGGAAGTGTGCTAGAGATACTGCATTTTTTGTAGACGCAGTTAAGACGGACGTATTTACTGGTGGCAATAATTACAGTAGAAGATTTGCTGGGTTCTATTTTAATAATGTTGGTCAACCAACATCTAATGGACTTCTTGGAGAAGAAGCTCAATCAAATTATGTATTTACAACTGCTAGAGATTTAATGAGATTGGCTGTGACCAATCAGTTAAACACTAGAGATTTAACAATTACTGCAGATCCTTATCTTACAATTACTGCAACAACTGGAACAGTTTCAACCACCAAAACCTCTACAGGAGGCACTACAGGCCAAGGATATGTAAGTATTGCAAATAATACTGGACTTGTATTAGGAATGCCAGTTTTTGGAACTGGAATTGGATCAGGTGCTTATATTACTGGACTTGGAGCTACTTTTGCAAATCTTTCTCACCCGAATACTGCAAATACAAACGGAGAAACAATAACATTTGGTGCTGCAGCAACATTAACATTTGATGCTCAAGCAACTGCTCCATTCCAAGTCAATCAAGTAATTTCTGTTACTGGAGTAACTCCAGCGGGATACAACGGAAATTACGTAGTGACAAATTGCACTACAACTACAGTGACTTATGCTAACTCTACTACTGGATCTCTATCAGTAGCTGGTAAAGTTGGTTCAAACTTAAGTCCCGAGTCCTGTGCAAACGTTAGATCAACAATTACATCTCTTGCTGGAATTGTTACTACAGTTGTTGCTGCAGGAAGCACTGCAGGTATTGGAACTACAACCAACTATGGTTATTTCCTTGTTAATTCTACATATAATGTAAGAAATCTTTCAGGGATTAGTACTCTTGGAATCGGAATAAGTTCTGTAGGAGTTGGATCTACAACAGTCGTTGGTGGTCGTAAGTGTGCAAGAGATCTTGGATATATTATAGATGCTATTGCACAAGATGTTTCTTTCGGAACGAATCAACATACTTTATATGCAACTAAAAAGTATTTTGATGGTGCTGGAACACTAATATCTAATGGAGTTCTTGGAGAAGAAGCTGCTTCTGTATATGCTTTCCAAAGTTTAGGTAAATATGCAAAACAAGCGGTTACGAATTGGCTGAATTATCAAGATCTTACAATCATAGGTGATGTCTCAATTGGTGGAACTAATAAAAATCCAAATGTCTGTGCAACTACAAGAGCTACAATTGACAGTCTTGTTGGTATTCTTACAACTGCTCTAATATCTGGAAGTTTAGTAGGTATTGCGTCAACAAATATTGGCATAACTGATTGTGCTAATGTTAGAACTGCCCTTGTTAATTATGCAGGTATTGTAACTACCATAGTTGGATTTGGCACCAATGCTGCTCCAGCATTATCTTTACCACAAACAAAATCTACTCCTGTTTGTATTATTGTTGAAGCTGGAGATTATTCGGAAGATAATCCAATTATTCTTTATGATGATGTTGCTATTGTTGGTGACAACCTTAGAAATACTATTATTAGACCTCTTAATGCTGGTAAAGACCTCTTTAGAGTTAGAAATGGTATTTATGTAACTGGTTTTGCAATGAAAGACGCGGTTGATGCTGCGGGTATTCCTCAGTTTACTTTTGATTATGCATGTGCGTATGATGATCCTACGGATCCATTTACTTCTAGAATTGGATATGCAACAAAGACTGATAAGCCAACCATTACCAGATCACCATATATTCAAAACTGTTCTATTCTTTCATTCTTAGGTGGAAATGGAATTTTGGTCGATGGTTCTAAGGTATTATCACCAAACGTTCCAGTTATTTCCCAAGAAGTTGAACTTCCAGTTGATGGAGAACAACCAGAACAGGGCAAATCTATGGTTGCTGCGGCATTTACCATGGTATCCTTTGGTGGTATTGGTTGGAGAACCATTAATGATGGATATGCACAGGTTGTTTCTTGTTTCCAAATTTTCTGTAAGTATGGATCATTAACGCAGTCTGGTGGATATCTATCCATCACAAACTCAGCAACAAACTTTGGTTTATTCGCACTTAGATCTACAGGATTCAGTCCAAATTCATTCAAATTTGATAGAGGACGTATCGCAGCTACTGGAACCTCTGGTGGGCTAACAACTCTAAAAGTAGTTGGATTGGGTAGATCTGAACAAGATTTATATGTTGTAAGATTCTTTGATCCTGCTGGAAATGATGCAACTTCAAACTTTAAATCAGCTCCAGTTGTAACGGAGTTTATTGGTGCTGCTACAACTCAAGGCGGTATTGTAAACGTTATTGATAACACTTTCAACATTATTTCACACCCATTTTTAAACGCAGATAGCGTAGTTTATCTTGGAGATGAAGGAGTAAATCCTAGCCGAGTTATCGGTGGCTTAGTCAACCAGAACCAGTATTATGTAAAATATATTAATGCATCATCTTTCCAACTCACTGAAGATGATTCTCTAACTAGAATTGTTGATCTAACTTCAGCATCAACTGGTATTCATACATTCCAAAAAAATACGCAAGAATTCTTTGTAAAAGAAGTTATTGATAGACATAATGTATATCAGCGTCTAACAATTCCTGGAACACAAACAGTCAACTTTGTTTCTGGTAAATCAGTAAGTCAAACTGTAGCAGGTGGAACTGCGGTGGGGTATGCACTTACTTTCCAGTCTTCAACTAGGTATCTTTATGTTTCCGTAGAACTTTCTGAAGGTGTCAGAAGAAACTTTGCAGCCACTGGTGGATCTAATCTAACCATTAATGATCACAGTGGTACTCCAATTTCAACATCAATTAGTGCTGTTATTGGAATTAGTACTTATTGGTCAATTCAGTTCAAAGTTGATTCGACCTTACCTGGTGGAACTATTCAAGGTGTACAGAATTTACCAGAAACTTATAGACTTAACTTCCATAGACCTTCAATTATTAACTCTTCAGGTCATACGTGGGAATACTCTGGATCAGGTATTGACTATAATGCTTTACCTCAAAATGGTGGTAAAACCGATATAAAAACTGAACAAGTTAGTGAAAGAGGTGGAAGGGTTTATTCTTCTGGCACAAATGAACTAGGAGACTTCAAGATTGGCGATTTTATTACCGCATTCAACAGAACTGGTAACATTATCTTCAATAATACCGTAACTATTGGTACTCTTGATTCCATTAGATTATCTCTTTCTGGTGGTACTGCTATTGAAGAATTTTCAATTGATACTGGTATGGGAGATAATGAAACTGGAGGTCCATTAAACAAGAGAGTATCTACCCAACTTGCTGTAAGATCTTTCTTAAACAATAGACTTGGAAACTTTATTGATAAACTAGTATCAACAAATGCGATTCCAAATGCTGTTGTCCAATTAAACTCTATTGGACAAATTAACCCTGACTTGATTCCTCCTAAGACAGTAAACTATTTTAGAGCAAATAATGTTGGTGGAAGAACTCAATTAGTTAACTTAATTCCAGCGACAAATCTTCTGCAAGGAGACGTTGTTTCTGAACCGGTAGATTCTTTTGTCCTAGTTAGCGATCTTATCGGACAATTTATAATTTTAAATAATTCTTCAACTTATAATTTCCTAAATGGAGACGTAGTTGTAAGTACCACTTCAGCTGGTGGTGCAGTTGGCATTGTTACAACTCCACCAAAAATTGGAGTTCCGGCGGGATCATCGCTTTCCTTTGCCAATGTTGGATATGGTACAACTGGTTTAGTTAGAGGTGTTCCTCTTACTCTTAAGACCCTTGTAGGCGGTTCTGGATACAATGTGGCTGGAATTTATACGGGGATCCGGCTTGATACATCAAGTGGTATTGGTACAGGACTTACTGCAACAGTTACAGTTAGTGCTGCTGGTACAGTGTCTAATGTTGCTATTAATACCGGTGGATTTAAGTTTGCAACAAATGATGTTCTGACTCTTAATGATCCTGCGCCAATTGGAGGTAGAACTGGTGGATCTAACTTTACGGTTCAAGTTAATACTGTTGAAACTAGACTTTATCTAAAACTTACAAACCAACAAAAGTTCCCGGGATCTTCCAATCTTCCAGACTTTATTTCTGACAGAAACGCTACTGGAGTTTCTACAAATATCGGTATTGGAACTACATTCTCATTTACTCCAACAAGTATTGATGTTGGAGGAAGTCTTGACTTTACTAATGATAGAATTGTAATTGGTGCGGGCCATACACTTCAGGATGGAGATCCTGTCATTTATAGAGTTAGTGGTGGTACAGCAGTTTCACCATTAATTAGTGGAGAGGTTTATTACGCGAAGAGAGTTGGAGTTACGTCTATAGCACTCTATACTACATATGCACTAACTACCATAAAAGATTTAGAAAGTAGTGGAACAGGAAGTCATACTGTAACGAGACCTGGTATTGTAACGTCAAGTAACCAAATTATATTTAAGAATCATGGATTTGCCACTGGGGATCCAGTACGAATTACGGGAAATACTCCAACGGGAGTAACCACTGGAAACTTCTATTTTGTTGGATCAGTAACTCAAAACTCACTTACACTTCATGAAACTAGAGCAGAGTCTCTTACTTCAATTAATGGATTATTATTGAATACCATTAATTTATCAGCCGCAACAAATCCGGTTGGTATAATGACATTTACAAAACAGAATATAACTTATACTGCAACTGTAAATACATCTTCAAATGATGAGAATAACTTCTCACTACTTTCTACGAATAGTTTGGACGCAGCAAATATTATATCTGGTATTCTTTCTCCAACTAGACTTGGAACTGGAGCTGCAAACAACGAAACATTCTTAAGGGGTGATTCATCTTATCGAAAAGTTGTAACGGCAATTGGAATTGGATCTACTCAACCATTTGATGTTCAAGGATATACTTCTGCAGACTTCCCTGCAGGTGGAGTTGGATTTACAACATATTATGGAATCGTAAGACTCGGACTCAATAGAGTTGCATCTACTATAGATGCATTCTCGACGTTAGGTGTCTCTAAATTCAAGAACTCTACATTTAGTATTGGCGCGGACGGCGCAGTTTCAATTAAAAATGCTGCTTCAGGTGGAGATATTGATGCAGTAACTCTTGGTGGTAATAACTCATCATATCACCTAGATGTTAACAACCACACGGGAACTATTCCAGTTACTAGAGGTGGAACTAGCTTAACTGCTGCTCCAAGTAATGGCGCTCTCTTAATTGGAAATGGAAGTTCTTACACTCTGACTACAACTCCAATATTACAGGGGTTATTGACTACACAATCAATTGCGATTGGAGCAAACCATGACATAAGTTTTACAACAGGAAGTTGGACGGGTGAGAAAGCGGGCAAGATTCAATTCCATAGTAGCAATCTTTACCTACAATTTACCACTCAGCTTATCGGTAGAAATGCTAGTGGAACAAATGTATTCACCTTGACTAATTCTGGTGGTTTAACTATTACTGGAGCCCTTTCGGCAACCAGATATACATCAACAGTTGCAACAGGAACAGCACCATTCACGGTTGCATCAACTACAGAAGTAGCTAACTTAAACGCTGCATTACTTAATGGATTTGCTTCATCAACCTCGAATACGGCAAACGCAATTGTAAGACGTGATGGTTCTGGTAGCTTCGGTACTGGAAGAATTGAACTTTCTTCTGCAGGTTCAACAACTGTTGCACAGTTAACCTTTAGCGGTTCAACAAATAACTGGATTACATTTGGTACAAATGGTGTTGCTGCTCCTACATTTAATACAAGAAGTGTTGGTACTAAAGTTGTTTATTATACTAATTTAAGTGCTTCTTCCGCAGATTATGCGGCAGGTATTGAAGGTTCTACTTTATGGCATTCAGTTCCAACTACCTCAGAACTATTCAGATGGTATGGTGGAACAACTGTTGCTGCAACATTAACTGGTGCGGGTGTATTTACTGCTACAGGAACCGTTAGTGGTACAAGATTAATTTCTACAATTGGAACAGGAACAGCACCACTCACAGTTACATCAACTACAGAAGTAGCTAATTTAAACGCTGCATTACTTAATGGATTTTCTTCATCATCAGATAACACTGGTAATACTATTGTAAGACGTGATGCTTCTGGTAACTTTAATGCTGGAACAATTAGAGGTACAACAATTGTTGGTGGAACTGGATCTGCAATTGGCGGTGGTGGATTAGTTGTCAATGGAACCACAGACAACAATGATTCTCAGTTAATTATTAAGAAACCAGCACAATCTTCGTTTAGTGTTCTTTCTTGGGATGGAATAGTTTTCTTAACCGCTAACGTTTATTATGTTAATGGTGCATGGGTGCATGATGCTCCAAGTGGAAATAATAATAACCAGTTGTTCGTACTCCGACCTGGACTTGGTGCAAGATGGTATGCATCTAATAATGGTACTGGTTCTTGGAACGTTGCAGCTGATCTACAACTTTGGAATGATAGTGGTGTATGGCAAAGACCTCTTGCAAACACATTAACTCTGAATACTGCTGGAACTGGTCTTTCTGGTTCCACCACATATAATAACTCTGGTGCTGCTACATTTACGGTAACATCTAACGCTACTTCTGCAAACACTGCATCCACAATTGTTGCAAGAGATGGTTCTGGAAACTTCAGTGCAGGAACGATTAGTGCGAATTTAAATGGACGTGCTAATTCTCTAACATCATTTGATACAAGATCAACTAATCCAAATCCAGACACATTTGGAATGGAAGTAAGATTTGACTTTAAACAAAATACTACAAATGGACTCTCTGATGGTGGAACATATAATGGAGTAATGTCTTGGAGAAAATACGGTACTGGCACTGATTATAGTGGTGGTCCAATGATTCAGTTGGCTTACACTGCTAATGGAAATCTCTGGAAAAGACTAAGCACTGGAAATACCACTTGGGGAACATGGTATAGATTTGTAGATACAAACAATGCATCTTCTCTTGTTGTAACAAGCCTAGCGACTTCAGGAACAGGTATTTCGGTTAATACATCTGTTGGAGCTGTAACCATTACATCTAATGCTACAAGTGCCAATACAGGTTCTACGATTGTTGCTCGTGATGGATCTGGCAACTTCAGTGCTGGTACAATTACTGCAACATTAAATGGTACAGCAACTAATACCAACAGCATTTCTAATGCACTTGGTAATTCGCATACTTGGACAGGTATAAACTATTTCCAATCTAATTTAGGTGGAACTTCAGGATCTCTTAGTAACCCACCACTACAAGCATTCTGTACTGGTGGTAACTCTGCATTCATGTCATTCCATAGAGGTGGAGCTTTTGCGGTTAACATGGGTCTTGATTCCGATAATGTTCTGAGAATTGGTGGTTGGTCTGCTTCTGCAAACCGTCTTCAACTTGATATGAGTGGTAATCTTACTCTTGCGGGTCAAGTTACTGCAAACTCCGATATTAAACTTAAGGAAAATATCTTTACGATTGAAAATGCTCTTGACAAAGTTCTTAATCTTCGTGGTGTTGAATTTGATCGTATCGATTCTGGTGAACACCATATGGGTGTAATTGCTCAGGAAGTTGAAGAAGTCATTCCATTCCTTGTTCGTGAAGATAATACTGGAACTAAATCGGTAGCTTATTCTAATATGGTAGGTCTTTTAATTGAAGCAATCAAAGAACAACAAGTTCAAATCAATGAACTCCGCGATGAAATCAAAACACTAAAAGGCGAGTGAAAACGTAACCCATAATTTATAAATACCTCTAGGAAACTAGGGGTATTTTTTTTATGGCGCAACCATCTAGTAGAGCGGAGTTGAAAGATTACTGCCTTAAACAACTAGGTAAGCCAGTTTTAGAAATAAACGTAGATGACGACCAAATCGATAATTTGATCGATGATGCGATTCAATATTTTCATGAGCGTCATTACGATGGAATTGATCGTGTATTTTTAAAGCATAAACTTACTCCTGCAACTAAAAATATTTTAAAGCAGTCTGGCCCAGTTGGATCTTCAACAACTTCACCAAATGTTGTAGGCGCGGGAGTAACATCTCTTACTTATGTTGAAGGTGTAAATTATTTACCTTTGCCTGATTCTATTATTGGTGTTAATAATATTCTCAAAATAAACTCAACAAATACTGCATCTGCTGGATTATTTAATATAAAATATCAATTATTTTTAAATGATGTTTATTATTATGGCGCATTAGATCTTCTAAACTATTCGATGGTTAAAAGATACCTAGAGGATTTAGACTATCTTTTGAATCCACACGCACAAATTCGTTTTAATAAATTAAATCATAAATTGTATTTGGATATTGATTGGAAGGAAGTTTCAGATAATGATTATGTAATTATTGATTGTTATCGAATCGTAAATCCTGGAGATGCTCCAAGACTTTATAATGATTGGTGGCTAAAGAAATATCTCACCGCTCTTATCAAAAAACAGTGGGGGCAAAATATGATTAAGTTTAATGGTGTTCAACTTCCAGGTGGAGTTCAACTCAATGGAAGACAGATTTATGATGATGGAGTCTCAGAAATAGAAAAACTTGAACAACAACTTAAGAATGAATATGAACTACCACCATTAGATCTCATAGGTTGATATGGCACCACTCAATTCTTATTTTTTACAAGGATCTCCGAGTGAGCAAAGACTTATTCAAGATCTAATCAACGAACAACTTAAAATGTATGGACAAGATGTTCTATACATGCCAAGAAGAATTGTTGGTGAGAAAACTGTTATCAAAGAAGTAGTTGCATCAAAGTTTGATGACAGTTTCCGAATAGAGGCCTATCTGATGAATTATGAGGGATTTTCGGGTAATGGTGATTTATTAACAAAATTCGGAGTTCAATCTAAGGATGAAATAAATTTGATCATTTCAAAAGAACGATATGATGATTTTATTTCACCTTTATTAAAATTATGGCCAGAAAATGAAAGAAAAGTTGCATATAGGCCACAAGAGGGAGATTTAATTTGGTTGCCTCTTGATGAATCTTTATTTGAAATTAAATATGTTGAGGGCAAACGACCTTTTTATCAACTGAATAATCTTTATGTTTATGAATTGAGATGTGAGAGATTTGAATACGAAGATGAAATTATTGCTGTAGAGGAAATTGATCCTACTGGAATTGAAGTTAATGAATCTATCAAAGATTTTGGAAATGTTTATACTATTCAAATGGTAGGTTCTGCAGCAACAACCGCTGTAGCTACAGTTGGTCT